>JGI24021J15306_10000801_pt1 | contig 27333 bp, 22 predicted proteins | sample Ectturendosymbi1_FD_15306 | JGI IMG/M metagenome (IMG submission 15306) | reverse complement strand
TTCACCAGGCTGTCTCCTCCTTCGAGGCCTCCCGCAAAGAGGACCTGAGAGAGAAACGCCGCAGGAGGAAGATCAGAGCAGCTTCAACAGCTACATCAGAGACGGGCCAGACCTTTGACTGCAACAATTGCGGCCGGACCTGCTTGTCCCGTATTGGACTTGTTAGCCATCAGCGCGCCTGCAATCGGCGTGGACAGCCACCTTTATTTAATCTTCGTTAGCGAAGTTAAGCCAAGAGAAGAAAAAGACTTTCGCTTATACTCACACTCTTTTATTTGCTACCTTTTCATTTTTTTAGAAAACTCTTATTGCGCGAATAAATGTACTGTAGTAAAAACATATCCATAAGAATTATATCTGTATGCTGGAATAACCAAGTTTAATTTTAAAAAATCACAATAGCTTTGGTACCGGGTACAAAACTTTCTTCTTAATCAAGTTTATTCTGTTGTTGCAAAGCTACCAAGTAGATATAATCGGAATACTAGTTTTGTTTAAAATATTCACACAGCTTTTATATGTCTTATGAGATTGCTGTAGTCACTACCTGAACGTTTTTTGTTCTTTTCAATGGTTTACTGTTTGTCCTGCTGGAAAATGTGTTTGAAGCAATGCACCTTACTTGATTTGAAAGATTACATGTGTTTAGATATCAGGTGCAGTATCTGTCTAAGATTCTGCAATTGTTTTCTTGCGGTATTTAAGTGTAGTGTTAAATCATTTTGCAAGATGCGTCTCAGAAAATAAGCACAGTCGAGGTAAATGTATTGAACATGACGGCAGACAGACTTGGAAATACGGTTTTGAATGTTTTCATAAAATTTAACGGAGAACACAAACGCAATGCTCGCAAAGGAGTGAGTTATATATAGTAATTTATACTTGCCAGCACTATTCAGCATAAGAAAACCTTTAATCTTCGTAATTTTCAATAAAAAATGTTGAAGTACGTCATTGACGGAGAGACCCTTTTAGCGCAGTTAAGTAGCATTGTTTTTAGTGCTACAGCCAGTGAAATGGCCCTCAAGCACAGATTTATGACAAACAGCCTTTGTGTCGAGGAAAGCTGAGATGAAGAAATCGTTACATAGTGATTGAGACAATACCAATAGTTTTCGCTTTGCGCGCAATGCTCATGAATACAAGTTTTGAGTTTGCAACTCATCCAATGTCGGGTAAAGAACTCTGTCGACATAAAAAATCTCTGAAGTTTTTATGATTGTAAAACTTGTTCTTGTCATTTGAGAGGCATAAAACGTCTTATCTGTGGCTATCTTTTTGTGAAACTTTGAGTTTTTATAACTGGACGTAACGTTGTGGCCTTTTTGGAAAGACGATGAATATGGATGAATTCTGCGACATGTACTGCACAACCTGCAGGATTTGGTATTTGAAGTTTCTCCGCCCAGGAGACACAGTGCCCTTTGAAAAACCTAACTACATCCTGCCATTTGGTGTGGCTGAAATATTGACAGGTAAAGCAATGAATGTGTAGTTTTGAACCAAGTTTTCAAACTTGTCTGTGTCTGACTGAATATGTCAGACTTTTTCAGACTAGGCACGAGATGGCCTGTTTGTGTAATATTCTTTTTTAGTTCTTAAAGCCGTTAAGATTTAACACGGTTAGCAGATACACTTCAACTATTCTATGTTGAAAGCTGTGCTTTATAAAGTTTACATAGTATCTCCCTTCACTGTATTGGTTGGACAATTTCAACGTTGTTCGTATTCACGTAACTTTGTTATCCGCTCGCTTCTATTGTCTGATGTCTTTCACAAATCTTTATTTTTCTCCCAGTATGTAACGCTTCTGCATAACGTTGGCCTAATGCAATTGCTGATGCGCTGTTTCAGTGTTTGCTCCTCGTTAGTATTGCCTGCATGTTCGGATTAACACCTGACCTGTGATATGTTATGATTAGGACAACTAATTTTTTGACATCAAAATTTAATATTTTGACTTTATAATTTACAAATTTTGACTTTATTTTAACCTATAAATTTATTGCATGCAACTGCAAAATAATTCAGCCTTACGTGTTGTGGTTAACTCAGAAGCACATTCATGCACTGTTCTTCAAAAGTTTGAAACATTTGGTTGTTTAACTTAAGGGATGATATATTAAAAGTACAAATACAGTTGAGGCAAACCTGAGAAGTTCATGCAGTTGAAACACTATATGCATAATGGATTGAGCATTTAACAAACCTAGTACTGTGAGACTACGTTCCTTGCCTTACCACGCATATATAGCCTACATAATATTCAAACGTCCTGTAGTGGGCAAAACAGCATTATCACGACAGAAGCCACAAAAAACACTATTATTACGAAATTGCAACTAAACTTGCAAAAGCATATCAATATCTGTTGTTGTAGTTTCAATAAAATATCGATGAAGAGAAAAAACTGTGCTGCAAGATAATTTTGACCTAACGATAAATTTTGACTTGATGATAAATTTTGACTTTTTTTGACCTAATGACTTAGGATTCCCTCATGGTATGAGCGTGAAATTTGGTTTATGAAGGTTTTATGAACTTTAAACAAGGCAGAAAATTTTTGACTTTATTGACTTTTGGTTGCCATAGTTATGACTCACCATTTTTGTGTGCTTGTGTTCTTTGACTAATCCTGTGATACAGACCATAAGTCTGAGCCAAACACGTAAGTGAAAGTCAAACTGTCCAACAAAATCGGAACATCTCATTGTGTTTTCCAAATCTCTTAATTGGACTTTACTTGTCACAAGCTTTATTTCATATTGAAGCTTCGGTTATTGTTGTATTGGACACTCTGGCGATTTTCTGTCAAGGAAAAGGGTTTGCAGCACCAGCTCCATCTTTTCTTGGCAGTCCAGGGTTTCCTCTCTGGCTTTCAGTAATGGTGAGTCTTAATAACACGTGTATTGTGCTTATACGCTATACTTGCTCTCATTACGAAGACAACCAAACATTCAAGTCTGGAGCACCTGGAACCTTGTTCGCTCTGAGATACTGGACAGCAAGCGCTGATGAAATAGTGTTATGTGCTTAGTGGCGTTGTAGCAGTTGTTGAGAGGGAATTCCAATTCTTATGAAGCTGAAATCGATTTGCAACAACATACGCTCAGAACAACCACTGGATCTAAATCGTGTTCGGACTGTTCTGACAACATTCTTATTGATGACAATTCATTTTTTTATTGACTTGTTATTTGTTGCAGTTCGCTCACTTTCACAATACGTTTCGTACCTAGGCATGCAGGCGACGCAGCAGGATATAAACAGTTCCACGACGTTTTAGGTTAAATGAAAACCTGGTAGGGAGGACTTTGAGATATCAAGGCTGGTTAATCTTTGAAATAATAACATGTTTATAAGTTTTCGGAAAAAAAATATTGTATTTTGACTTGCTTGTGGCAGTGCTCCATTTGCAAATAACAGCTGCGCCAGGTTGCAATTTTTATAGTTTGAAAGGCTGGAAGCCCTGAAAAATTAAGCCATTTATTCTTTGTTTTTATTTTACTTGCAGTTTGTCCTTGCGGGATGTGTGAATGTGTCTGCTTTCAAGCACAAAACCAGGTTCACGGTTAGTACTCCCACTTGGTTTTAGACGGTTGAATCACAGTCAAAAACTCGTGATTTTATGAAACGTGGTAGTGGAAAGCGTAATTTTGATAAAGCTGTGCGACTTTTATAATTATTATATTTTGGATGAATACGTTACAACAAAAGCTTCTTGTGTTGAGAAAAACAAGCGTGTTAGTAAGACGTTTAGAAATGAAACCTTTAGTTAGGCAATTCTAAACAATTGAGAAAGCCTTCAAATTGCCATTCCCATCTGAATTTGCTCTGAATGCTTCATATATTTAATGACGGGTTCTAGGACTACAACCACTTGGACAACTGCCACCCGGACATCTGCCACCTAGGACAATAGCCCTTAGGACAACTGCCATTCGGACAACTGCCACCTAGGACATATTGAATTCTCTACGTTTATTGCCATTAAAGTCATTTGAACTTCACAAGACGCTGCTTTCACATCAAAAATTTTGAAATCACAAATGTGTGTAAACAAAGTTTCTTCTCATCTGACCACTTCAAAGGACCTTCACTTCAACTTTAATACTTTTGGGAGGAGAATATCGTATCGATGCCATTAAATCTTCAAAAAAATTCGTAAGTCAGTGCAAACCTTATTTTTTTATGAGCCTTTTCATTTTTTTCACGCACAATTCTCTCTTGCACTATTGGATTATATTCATTCCAGGCACTCATAAAACCTGTTTACTTCCGTGCATTTTAAGTTCTGTGCATTGCATTAGCTTAGCTTTTGATTTGTGGATGCACGACAGCAACAGCAATGTTGCAACTCACTTCTGCTGCACTATGTTGAAGCAATAACACCATGACAGTAGTTTCCAACGACTGTGCCGCGAAACCTCCTCAAAACGTGCCATAACGCGATAGTGCAAACTGAATCAGATAGCCCGTATGTGATGTGTAAGACGCATCCTAGATGGCAGTTGTCCTGGGTGACGATTGTCTTAGGTGGCAGTTGTCCGGGTGGCAGTTGTTCAGGCGGCTGTTGTCCTGATACCTTTAATACCGATGAAAGCCAGTCACCAGCACACTCATGTGTAGGTTGACATCCATTTTATCAGTTTCAATGCTGTAATATTCTGTGCAAATGAAAGTTCGATGTAGTAATATCTGCTGAGGGTTCATAATCTTTAGAAGTTGATAAAACTACAAAGAAAATTGAACTCCGAATGTTGAACTGCAATTTTAAAAATAGAAAGAACTGATTCTGACAGAATTGTTTACGTGTAACGTCCTCCGAATGTGACAAATTAGCTTGCACTTCTTTGCTTGCGATTTCTGAAACAGGGTTGAAACGAATGCATAATGACAGGGTCTCGGAAATTTTTGCTGGAAAATTTTTTTTGAAAAAATGCTAGGTAGAAACTTAGAAACTTTTGACCCAGACATAATCAATACTTTTGTTCCTATAAAAATAGGAACAAATTTTACAAATTAGTTTCAATTCTGTTTATGATCTTACACACCTGTTTGAAAAATGAGTAAACATTACAGCAGAACTGAGCCAAACCATATTGTTTGTGTAAAATATCCAATACACAGTTAAATTCTGCTTTGCTGTTTGTAACGGCTTGTTCTATCACAGACGGCCATATGCTTTGCTGTGTCGATCATGGCCACTGTTCTCGTAGTGATTCTTCTTGCGGTGATGACGATGGCAATCGCACAAGAGGTGAGCTGGAGACAGAGGTTATTTCGTTTATTAAACAATGTTTCCTAATTTCCGTGTTGTTACCAAACTAGACTAGTTCTTTTAGATATTTCATTGCATGCGTGCTTTGCAGAAGTTGCCCGCTTGTCACGTTTTGCATTTTCGGCCAGAAAAACGTTAATATGAAGACGATGCTATATTGCTTTCTATGTTGCTAAGAAGTGGCTGCAAAACCTACAAACACCAGCTGGCTTGATAAATTTGACAAACTTAATACAACAAAAATTCCCCATTTTTTACCCAAATCGTATTAACTCTCAACGCCTAAATGACAAAGTTTTTTGTAGTTACGATAAGTTTTGCATGGTTTAAATTTTCAAACGATAGTTACAAATTCTGTACGATAAAAATGTGAAAATGTTGGTGTACAGTTTATTTGCACAACAACACCACTGTAATGCTAAATATTTACCATTTTTTAATATCCAGCTTAACTTCTACCACGAAAATTTGTGTGCTTGCGGTGTGGTCATCTCGAGTGTCATCTGCGCTTTGGTTCTTGTTCTCCTGGCATCTACGGCATCATCTGCTCTCCTGTGCTACCTGTCGTTGAGCTCCCATGATGACAGGTGGTTCACCGATCGAGTAAGTTAAACAGTTTGGCAGCACTCAAGCGAAAGTAACTTATTATGAAGCAGTTTATACGGTAGGCACGCTCGCACGATGCTATTTTCTTGCTGGAAAACAAATGACATGGCATATTTTCTTATCGAAAATCGCTTTTATGTCAAAGTTTTAGGGTAAAAGGCAGGAATCGTAGAAGATAAAATTAAACAGGTTTTGTTTCAACAGCGGCCTCGCAACAAGGTCATTTACCTGAAGAATTCTTGAAGTTGGTCAAGAAATAGACAGTGGCTAATAGTGATTGTTTTGGAAGGACTTGTTTGTAACAGATCTAGGAAACAAAACGTATCATCTTCTAATCTTTTGCTTATATTGCATTTTAAAAAGGCAATAATATACGCAGTGCTTTTATCAAACAAGTATTAACCTAAGCATTTGTTGCTGAATAGAAAGAGAATTATGTACGCAACCTTGTTTTAATTTGAGCTATTATTTTCAATTGATTTATGCTACTGCAAAAAATGACAAAAAAGAGACTCTGTATGAGGAGCCCAGATTTGTTATTATAGCCAGACAAAACAATGTATGCATTTGCATCACATAAACATCATTTTGATCACGCCTCCCTCAATTTTTGTCTATTTCAGGGAACCCAGTACGAAATCTTAGAAGATTTAAGCAGCAGCCACGCAAACGCCAAATTAAGTGTACCTAGCGGTCAACCAGCTTTTCTCTTTTACGCACCTTCGAGCGAAGCAGCGAAGTATACTTCGGTTTTTCGTGATGTCATGAAAGGAACCGGAGCCAAACAAGGTATGGCCCATTTCAATTGTAGTGACGGTGCTGCTGCAATTCTTGTTACTGGTTGTTCAGGAGGATATCTTTGAAATTATGAAAAGTAATCATTGGACCACATTTCAACTTAAGACTCGATCAAAAACCTAGATACAGTTTGTGTGCCTGAGAATAATTGGTAGCACGACGTATCAGCCAACTTTTGAATATTTCCACTTGTTTCGTAACTTTTAACACAACAACCGAAAATGCAAAATTCTTGTTGCCAAAGGACATATTAGAAAAATGTCACGGGGGGGGTTGTAAGCGGATCTTTTTAGTAGTTCATCACTTTCGTGATGGCTATATGACATGTAAGGTGACAAAAATACCGTGTTTAACCAATTGCAAGGCGCGCCATTAATATTGAGATAGCTTCATACCATCAGCTGCCCAACATGCACGACTCTGTAGTAGAATGTAATTAATAATATTTTTGTCAATGTATGTGACAGAAAAGACAGTAGTGATATAATCATGCTGCTTCTTGCATATGGAATTGATGGCTTATCGATGTAACCTGTTTGGGTTTAACATCAAACATCAAATCATGATAATCATGACTTATGCGAGCTGTATACGCGAATGCGTAACTCACAGGCTTACCTTGGATTACTTTCGCTTTCTCTCAAGTAGGAAATAATTTAACGAATCTTCGTGCAGCTCATGACTGCTTGCAGAACAGACGCACAAAAAACTAGTTTTTCAAATTCAGTGTTCGAGAACTTTCTGTGTTTACGTCAATTGTGTTGCAATAAAGTGGCAAGATTTACAAGCACGAAGTATTCCAAGAATTCACTCTGTACAGCGCACTTGCATTTAGAAAGACTTTTTCCCGTTAACCAGCAAAAAATCGTTCATGATTCATACAAAGATGTGTTGTATAGCCATTGGCCGTATTTTCCTCTTATCGTTAGGTTTCGCATTGTTTTTTCTTCTACAGTCAAGTCGCAGATAGTAACTGAAGACGAAGAAGAAAACGATTCTACTGATGGAAGAAATACAGCGGGTGACTCGTGTGACTTTAGCTTTTAGTTGTTTCTGAACAAAGGAACATCAGACAGTATACTGGCAAGAAATGAAAGCAATGGCAAATGTCACAAATACTTTTTACAATAGGATCAGAGTGCTGGATAATGCGTGTTGGAGATGGTGTGAAATTTTGTTTACGAAATCCGTTTTCGCCTTAACCTGGTAATGAAACTGTTAACATAATTCCATGTGGTTGAAAGATTCAAACAAAGTACTCAAAGCAATGAAAAATTAAGTTTTTAGTTGTTTACTGTGTACAGCAGGAAACTTACCCTTAACGTACTCTGAAGGTCAGATCATATGGCACCCTACCCTTCAAATTCGTTTAAAAATAGAAAAAATAAAAATAAAAACAAAATTGTGCAGTTTTTGTTGAATATACCCATTAATTAATGAAGCATTTTTGTATTTTCAGACTTTGGAAACGAAGGAAAAATGCGTCAAGAACATCCTGCCGTCGTACGGGCCACTTCTTCGACCAACTAGCCCACAGGCAAGCAGATCGCACGGAAATACTTGAACTCACCACCAAATGTATAAAAGTCATCCTGACGCAGATTTTGAAATTCCGGATTCACATTTCAATGTTACTGGGCGCTGAACGAAAATCTGGAAACAAAGCTGTTTGAGACGTTGTGGATGCCATTAATCCCACTACGATATCATCCATTTGGGATGTCGTACAGAGCTCTTGATAATTTCTCTTGATTATGATTAACGTTCAAAACCTAAACATATAAAATTATATGCTCTGCGAGTGCTTCTAGTTTTAATAAATTTATAAGTTACTGTACAATTCCTCTCTGTTCGTTGAGTTATAGGTTGTGTCTTACTGCTTATGCCCAGCATACTTAACCACATAATCCGGCTCTTTGAAACATTTTCCCCACAACTGTAACTCCTGCTGCTGGTTGCAACAAACGTCTGAGATAAGGTGGTAGATGCAAGTATTTCTAAAAATACTTTCATAGTATATTTTTTCGTTGGTGGGATCAGGCAGGTTACATCATTATCGGTGCGCATATCCAAAAAGTAAACGTGAAACTCAATCAATTAAATTAAAACGAAGCAAGACTATTTCTGAAACGCCAGTTTGTCACATCTTGTTCATAAACTGTTAGCATGAAAGCCTTTGCTGCTAGGGATGGATCAGATACAAAAACCTTGTGCTATGGCCTCACCTCGCCAACCCTCAAGAACAAATACATGAAAGCACGCATGCGCGGTTTTTAGAGACAAAGAATACAAGAAACAAATTAAATTTTCAGAAGTGATTTGGAAGCTGAAGACGCACTACAGTACATTTACTATGGTCTTGGCTGGCTGACTATAGTCTTGAATTGTTGGTGAAAAAGCACAGGATCTATTTTAAGTTTGTTCCACAAATATGCGACCTGTGCCTTACAGAAATATACTTTTGCATAACCCCATATGTAAAAGTATTAACTATAGAAATAAAAGTGTATGCGCATGTAAGCAGAGCTAAATCCAAGCGAAGCAACATTTAACAGTATGAGAAAGCGACGCAGTCAAAGTCAGGCTTGCGGCACCCTACAGAAAAGAATAACAATTTCCGGCACCCAGTGGCGAATCCATAGCAATTTGCTTTGAGAATTGATGACATTTTGAAAATGTGTTTTTAATGATATGTTAAAAATGTATTAGCCCGCGACACCCCTGGGCACTGTAAATGGCATCTTAGGGTGCCGCGGCACCCCGGTTGGGAAACACTGCTCTAAGTATTTGTACTCGTATCTTCGTGTCAAAACCGCCAAAAATATGGCTCACAACTTGTATGGTATAGTGAAGCGAGCAGCAAAGCAGATCACCGCCCCTTTCTGCGTATTAACACATTTTCGTTTTATTGTCGCAATACTCATTAATTTATGTTTTGCAGATTTCAATAAGAGACAACCAGGTTATTCTGCTGAACCACGACCACATTTTAAAAATAAAAGTAGATTAAAACCTGATTCTACCTGTCATTTTTGTAAAAAAATTGACAAGTGGAAAGAGCACTTCAACTCATGTGCTTTCTGCGAACAAGCCAAGTAGCATCATACCATAGAAAGTTGACAGTCAGTTGTAAGGATAAGGAGGGGTGAAAAGACATGGCAAAGTTTTTTCTAGATAAAATAGTTTGAAGCTATGACTCTACAAAAGAAAAATCTGGAAAGAAAGCTTATAAAGCATGTGTGCAACAGTTTGCTGGTGAAAGTGAATGCTTTCCTCGTGATTCCTTGGCTATCCTGAGAAAGGAAACCAGAAGATCAACCTTTCTGCCAGAAGAGAAGATCAACTCATCAAACTAATGCATTTGAAACTGTGGCGAATTTGCAGTTTTCAACACCGCCCTGGTGCTGCCAGCTTCTCGTGCTAACCATGACCTTGATTCTTTGGCTGCTGAGTGACAAACATAGAGGACAAGAAGAATGAAGATCTTTATTATGACGATGTGAACAGCTTTAGTATTCTATAATGTTTTGAATCGCTTTTACCTAACGTCACGTTTAAACGCACATCAGATTTCGCGCAGACCCAAAAACAAATTTGAAACGCTTTATTGTCGCTATACAGAGCGGTTCTCTACGCTGGACCGGTTTTAGCAAAGGTCAAGCAAAGGTCATTAGGTTGTGTATGTATGCGGTTCCCAAGCAAGAACAGATGTTTCCGCAGAAACATGAGGCAGCCATTTTTCTTGAGTTTAAGTCACGGTTGATAAACGTTCGAAAAACTGCTTCGTTTGAAGCAAGACCTCAAAAATTCTTCAACAAGTCAATGTGTTCTATATCCTAACTGGCGGTATCTGGTACTTTTCGCTTAACACATAGCAAATAACTTTTATGTAATGAGAGCTTTCTTTTTTAAAACTGCGGAGATTTTCCAGCTGCTTGTAGCAGTCGCTCAGGAACTTTTACCTTAACCTTGCGATGTAAATGAAAAACAAAATTACTGGGCCACAGTGAGAAGTTCGGTAACAGCGCATATTGGTTCAAGAGCATGTGGGATCAGTTTATTTATTGTGTCTCAAACAGCCTTGGGCTTCGTTCGATTTGCTGATCAAAATCCTACTTCGGATAGTTTTTTTTTGGAACAAATTTGAACCATTAACATGGCTTTACATATAGGTGTGGCTTATTTACAAATGGTTGATTTAGCAAAAATTTTCTCCTTTGCAACCTACGTATGGCACTATGAAAAGCTTAATGCTTCTTTGAATTTAAGCCATTTTTGATTAATATCGCTCTTCTTTTTAATTAAATTTGGAATGGTATTTTAGCAAAGCATTTGCAAATAAAAGTCTATATGATGACGAAAACACTGTTTTGTATCTGGCTTTTGCACTCAGCTGAACTTAAACATTATATAAAATCAAAGCAACTCAGCAATGTGCGCAATCACCTGATCTAGTGTGTTGAGTTGGAAATCGTTTAGTAAGCTCCAAAAAGGTAAAACATTACAACATTTTCAAATGAATGGTTATGTCAAAAGCTGATTTTTTGGCAGTGTGTATGGCTTACAGGTGATGCTGAAAAAATAATATCTGCGAAGTAACTAATTACTGGTTTCACTGGGTCGTTGCATTCGTTGCGCTGAATTTTTTTCAACAGAGCCTTGGCTGAAATAAGTCATAAAACGTTCATTCCTCCGAACTGACTACAGCGTTTATGACGGTCATTGCGAAATTGCTCTCATGTATGAAAACTTCTATCGTAAAAATAATTTCAACATGCGGAACATGCTGTTCTTGTTGTTTTTCTTTTCCTCATGAAGCAAGCAACACCAGTGAACCTCAGTCTCATTGCAAAAATTTGGAAAACACTTTAGCTTATCTCATAGACTGTTTATGTTTATAGTTCAGCTTGAGAAAAATCCTGACACTTTTCCAAAGAGTTAACAAAAGCTATCATTCTCACCTGAAGGGCGGTGGGATCAGTGCGATATTAGCCAGGCGTTGTAGAAAGTTTTTATTCACTCAACACAATTGTGAAAGTTTGTTTGTAAATATGCATTTATATTACTTTAAGTTTTTACTAAATCTGAACTTTTTTTATGATGCCTGCGACAAAATATTACGGAGGAGCTTTTCGGAGATATCGGAAATCGTTTGTTTTGAAAAAATGGTCATTGCTTCGGTTTGTGTCGCCGACTGTGAGTTTTTTCGTGATAAATACATCTGTATCGTCTGAAATTTGACAAAACTTTCCTAATTTGTCTCTATAGTGAAGTGAAGAACAAAAAAACAAGCAATCAATTTTTTGTAAATTGGAGTTACATCACGAGCTTCATTCCGTAACTAACTGCTTTGATTTGTTTCTTTCGCCCTCATAAACACATTCAAAATTGACAAAGCTGCTTTCATCAGCTTGATTTTGATAAATTTTGCAGCGCAAGGGAGCGACTCCCAAATCCCATCTCGTCCCATATGGCTACACAATCAGCGTTTTTAAACGTATAGCAAAGGCTGCACAAAATAAAGCCTATTATGCTGAAATGTAGACCGTTACTTCAGTTCGTGTGTTTGGTAACGTGACCGCGGGTTTTACTACGGTTTCCAAAAGCCCGTACAAAAATTTAGCAAGAAAATGTTTGTATTTAAAAGACAACGCTTTGTGAAATATCATTTTTGTTTTTGAAGACTCTGGTGCCGTCGAAATGTTTTGTGTGACAACTCGGAGTCAAACTTCCTTTCTGATACGATTTTAAGTAACAGGCTTGTGTGTTCAGTCATGTGCAAAGTAATGAAGTAGGCTACAATAATTATTTACTAAGGAGATTTGTACATCCAACATCTCCTAATAGAAAACGTTTGACTACTTTTCTTTGTCTTTTCCTAATGCATAGAGATGTTGACCATTGCAAAAACAGCTATTTGCAAATTTTGCTGTTTAACATTACTTACAAAGTTCTATGATGAACAAATGATGGACACCATATTAAAAACATAATTTATTTACAAGATTTTTTACTCACGAATCAAAGGAAATATTTGTCCAATTAGAAGGTGAATGAAAGTTAAATGCGTAGCGTAATGAGGATCTTTGAAAACGGAGAAAAAACACATGGCAATATTCCCTTCCGGAAACAGAAAGAATTCTGCAATAACTGAACCACTCGAATTGTTATTGAGCTATGAACATTTAACGCAAAATATGGGCGTACTGTCCATATCTTTTACTGTTCATACCCACAAACAGCGTACGCAAAATGATTATTAACTGCAGCACCCTATTTGGTCAAAGATTAAAGAATTGGCATCCATATATTCTTCTTTAATAACTTCATATTCAGCTGTGTCAACAAGAAACTCAAAAATTTCTCCGAACATTGGGTTACTTTTTCCGAAAAAGATTATTTTTCACCTTATTGCAGAAACTAGTGTTTTCTAGCAGTTTTTTGAAAAAATGTTTCGGAATATTAGAGAAACTTTTTGCAGTAGCTTCCTTTAACGATAAACACAGACCTACTTGACCGAAAAATATGGTTTGAAGGACCCATACACCTGATGTAAATGTTTTGAAACAATCATAAAATTTGATGAGCGTCAGCAAATTTACAAAACCAAACCATGACGTCTTTCCGACCTCGGCGTTGTCATGGGTTTTGTGAAACATGACAAGCTATTTCATTTCAATCACGGCATTTTTAAAATTTTGCGTAATCCTCAGTCCTAATACAAACACTGACTAAAGACTATAGCCATCATGTTACTGCGGAAGTAGTAACAATCCGTCAGATACATTAGTAGTTATAAACCATATATATATTTGCGTGAAGCGTTTTTTCATTTTCTGAAGTTTCAGCAAATATACATTTCTATAACAAATTTTCTGCATGGTATTAAAACAACTTAAGAAACGCAACTAGTAATTCTTTGATGAATTAATTAATTTAAGAATGCTTGTATTTAGCAAAAACCACTACGAGTTAGATTACAAAGTACTCACTTGTACTAAACTTCGGTTTTCTTTCTTAGATAACGTTTTGTAACAAAAAATCGTTTGATCATGAACGTCAGATATTATAAAAAAGATTACGAAGAACGAAGAACTTCTGCTAGGCGCGACGATGGTAATTAATAGGGAAATTTCTGGCGAAGGATTTCATGTATTTGCCCAAAATGCGCTGAAAATTTACCAATTGCTGAAAATTGGCCAAAACTGAAGTTGAACATAAATCGTTAATGCCCTCTTAATTTTTGCCAACTCAAGTGTACCATTTTACTGTTCTTCATTGATTGGGCACTAACTTTGCTTTAGAGTTGGTTGTTTCCTAATGCAGCACGTCAAACACACCTTTCATGTTATAAGATTCGTAAATATATTTGAAAGATTATTTTGGTTTCAGAACAGAGTGGGCATTGTAAAAAAAATGTAACAGCTTCTTGATTTTTTCTGTTTGTGAAAATGCGTTTCTTTCATTTATCAGCTGACTCAGAAAAACATAAAAAATTATATATATTACAAAAAAAGAAATAAGAAACCAACAGCAAACAAACAAATTGCGACCGAAATCATCGTGATAAACATGCTGGAAGTAATGCAAAGATTCGTAGCACCTTTGAAAAAATGGTCCAAATCCCTGATTTAATATTCACTCAGGAATAGCAGGACAGTTATACAATTTAGGATTTTGTGAAAAGTGTTTTGTTTCATTGTATATTTGAGTCGGCTTGAAAAATCTAGCCATTTTCTTCTTACACTTTAGTCTATATATCTTCAATTGGGCAAATCACACCTTTATAGAGACGAAGAAAATTTTCCTGAAAACATAAATTAATCATTTTACTATTTATTAAGCTCTTGAAATTCACAAGAGTGTTACCAGCACTGGTGTGCTGTACTAAACGCCCCTGTTGGTAAAAGAAACAGTCACTTTCGAGACAGTCAGTGCAAATGAAAATAAAGCTAGTTTGAGTTGAACATGCGAGCTCTGCATAAACAACAGCCACAAAGCAAATGTTGTTATTGTTAGAATAGATTTTTCCATGTTTTCGTAATGTTCGTGAATTCTCATCCTTCTAGACACGTAAGTCATTTTCTTAGTTAAAACATGGGTAAAGTGTTCGCCTAGCAGCGAAGCATGCACGGCAGGCAACGCTATGTTACGAAACGTATGAATGGGAAGAGAATGGATGATGTATTTTTGTGCGGTTGCAGTTTTGCGCGGTTGCCTTATCCATTTCTTCCAGCTTAACTTGTTTATTTGGTATACCGTTGAAGCTTTCTCTCAGTCGGCTCGGTGCTGGCGCAACACTTTTCATTGACCACAGTCTGTGTAATGAGATGAAGAGGTAAACGATTTGAACTTTTGCGAGCACTGACGCTCCAAGCAGAAATTTCGCAGCCTTCCTCAACACCGCTTCTTCAATCTCGAAAACTTTCACAAGCGGTTTATTCTGCATAAACCCGACGCAATAAAAACAAACGCCCTCTCACAATTTCATCACGCAGCTTAGCGGCTCGTTATGCAAAGCATACAGGATTTGCAGTTTTAGCACCACATCGAAAATCTGCCACACGAAGCAGTTTTGCTTTGCAGCTTCCGAACCGCGCGAGTGGCGATGGTCAAAGATAATTCTTTTGAAAGCAGCCGGTCGTCGGCGAACGCCACGACTCGCTTCGTGTTTTCGCGATTTTTGAAGCACCTGCAGCAGCTTTTCACATCGATTGAAAGTCAGATGATGGCTCCAAATGCTTTTAATTAACGTTTTAACGCCGCTTCAAGACTAAAACATCATTTCATTAGGCTGTACCGACGCAAGCTCAAAACATTTCGAAAACGGACCATAAACAATTTTAGATTTACGTTGAGATAGCTTATTTTTGCAAAAATTCTTCATTTGTTTTCTGTTTAAATCGCATGTAACAAACATATTTTGATAAAGAAAAAAATCACCATGGACAGGTAGAAACCCAATAATTTGAGCGCAATTGGCAAAACATCTGGAACGTTTTCGACAGAAAATGTGTTTTTCCGTGAAAGTTTAGAAAAAGATGCCTTTTTTGCAGTAAAAGTATTGACAAAGCAATGACGTTGCGGGGACTTTTTTCTTCCCTAGAGTGCACGAAAGATTTTTCAAAAAATTTTGGTGAATTTGTTCTTCATCTATGCAACTTGGATATTAGAATAATATTATATTTATTAATCATAATTGGAAATCATAATATAAATCATAATATTTTTATTAATCATAATTAGAATAATGTTATTAATATTAATCGTAATCATCTTTACACTATTTTAGTGAATCTCCAAGTGTATTTTCTTTCAGATCTGCAAACACTTTTTTGTGAATCAAAGTTATGCAATACTGGAGTTTTTGAATGTTTTAAAAAAATACATGAAGAAAATGATTAAAAAGCACTCAGCTTTAGCCTTAAACATAAAAACAAATCTGCTGTGGTCATAAATTATTCAGACGTTTATTGATATCAGCAAATGATGTTTGATGATTGTTTGTATTATCTTTGCCAAGCTTTAATAACTGTGCGTCGAAGAATTCAGTGCAAATGAAAATTTTAACCCTCTGTTGCAATCGTAACTTTTTAGAGGCAACTCTATTTTAAAAAGTTTAGAAAGCTGTTTGAACAAGTGCAGTATGTGTGTTGCTCATACGCATTCTTCGCAACATCATGTATGTGCGAAAATAAATACGAGTTTTTTCCCGCGTTGCTATAAACCGGTCCACTATTCAGTGTCAACGGATCTATGGAGCCTATGGTGTTATTGTGACCGGACGAACTGGAGCATGACAATGACGTATACGTCAGTTTTAAACCTCACTGATTAGTTTCCTTCAGCTACCAAAGCAGCTATCAGTCTTCCGCGGTTACTTCATGACGCAGTGAAGTTTTAGCGAGTATACGCGAACTTAGTCGATTGCCGAGCGAACAATGGCGAAGTGTTTGCGCGAGAAATTAGTACGATCTGCCTTGCAAACAGACTCCCGGGCAGACGTGCAGTTTGATCTCACGTACCTCGCATGACTCTTGCAACAGTTGAAAAGCAGCTAGGCTTAGCACAGCGAGAGTGACCGGGGTAAGCACAAAGGGTTGGGGGAAACGTCCGTCATTGTTTCGAAATGAATCGCATTCTAGGCAAACGAAATCCGATTCCAAATGAAGTGTTTCGCAGCAACGTGTAAGGTGTCCACCATTTGTGGCCAATAAAGCTTGCGCGAACCCGTTTTCACTTTCGTCAAACGCCCTTTCGTTTTCCAAAAACTTCTAGAGCCTGGACTTCTTCAAGTGACGACAAGTCAGCTGGCTCCCTCCATTCTTCATGCGCGTCTGTGCTTGCACGTCTCGTTGAAATATAGGCAGCCATGGTTATTACGCGCCTGCGGCGAAGATTCCAGTCGAAATACACTCATTGCACAACAGCAATACGTTTCAGCGACGAAACATACCTGGCTTTCTGCATGGACCCTAAAAACCAATAAGAGGAAGTGCGCACCATTCACTTCAGTTTGAGTTTCATATGATTTTGATTCATATCAATCTAGCACATTCAACTACTAAACGAAACCAACCAGTGACACATAATACCTGCTGGAAAGAGAATGTAAAAGTACAGGGTCACCCAAAAGAAACTGAACACGCAAACTATTAACCAACCCTACACACAACATTATATTTTTTCAATTCTTTTAGGTTTTGATTTCACTCTTTGGATGTTCTTTCCTCGACGTTTTTGCTATAGGCTATGAGTCAGTTTGCATTGAAATATTACGTTCTTACGAAAATATGCTCCAAATTACAGTACGTCCTAGACGTTAAAGACGCTTAGCTACCCGGGGCATGCTTCTTGTTGAGCTAACTTTGTTGCGCACCATATCCGTAAGACATCCTCCAGTGGATTTATACCTACGTCCCACAAAAACTTTATTCTTGCGGTTTAAAAGTCCAAACAGTAGAAAGTGTGCTTGGTCTGAGAACGAAACATGATCCAAAGGTCAGGATTTTCTTGGATCATACCATAAATCTTTCACATGGCTGCATGTTTGTCCACTTGTTTACGCTTTTGCATTACTTGTATCTGGAAAAATCATAAATTCAGTTCTAATTTAAGAATACACCTTGAAAACTCTTGAGGGATACCTAGTTCTTACCTGGATCGTCGAAGGGCTTGTTTGGGTTTCGCTCCAAAGATGCGGCAATATCAATATTATTTTCTGTCCTGGTGCTCACACTCAAATCAGGGTCAGTGCTCCTCAGACCATAGGATTAAGACCACATACAGTCAAATACCCTCTACACTTCTCGACAAATCACAAATGCATCTTTTTGAAGTCTCCGAAAATTTGCTAGCATAATCTTGTTCGATTTGTGGGCCACGATATTAAATGTCTTTTCCTTGGCGTACTCAACTTTTATACACCACATTTATTGCATCATTTTCTTGTGGCAGATCATTAAAATTTTTACAGGTTAATTTCAAAATCTTTTTATGAATTTAACTTGAAGTTTCGGTTCCAAATTTTTCAGAATGTACGACCATATCGGTATTGTAAAGGCTTTGANACAAAGAAAAATTAAGTCATAGTGCTAGTTTTCTAAAGNATCAAAGGAGATTTAGCACAAAATGAACTACGTGCAAAGTTTAAGGTTTTTCTCATCTTTANTTGCAAACTGCGTTTTGTTAAGGAGCAACAACGCAACAAACAACAATTTCAATGAAATCCATTTNAATCAAAGACTATTGCGTTATTATTTTATTATGATNTGGGAAGACCTCCAAGTTTCACTCTGCTCCAAAATGTTATGATAAAGGCTCTGAATTTCTGTGCTTCAATGCTGACGACTTCTTGCACTGCTAATGCAGTCTTAAGCAGTATTAGAAAGGACACACTTCAGTTTTTTGTCGTATTGCCTATAACAGGGGCGGCCAAACTGCGGCTTGCGAGCCGCATGCGGCTCTTCGAACCTTTGCATGCGGCTCTTTGAGCGGTCCGAAAATTTATACATTTGTTTTTTTTTATTTCTGTTGAAAAGTGTAGAAATATTGTAAAATGGTACTGTGGCAGCTCGCGTGCCACACAGTAATACTTTTGCAAGTTGTTCCAAAAAGAATTGTGATGTTACAGAAGTGCAGATTGCATATAAATTCGTGTTTCCAGATTTTTGTGTTGCGGCTCTTTGCAACTTGGGTTTTACGATATGCGGCTCATACATAGAGCAGGCTTGGCCACCGCTGGCACCTAGCATTAGCCCAGAAGCACACGCATGTTCTGGAGAAGTTATTACCGATCACTTTGTCCACTGCACCCGTGTTAGCTTGTGAAGCAAAGTAGAAAATAAAAGCATGGCCGTAGTCAAGGTCAAATTTTTACCGAGGCAAATATGTTAATTACGTCCCCTGTTTGAAATGTTGTTTAAAGTAGTTTGTGGAGACCTAACATCCTACCCTTATTTAATCTAGGCTGGCGGTATCTCTGGTGGCTGCAACACAGTGTAGTTGAATTGTTGCTCTTTTTAAAACATCAATACAATAACATGTGATTTGATTTCGCGTTGCAAAAATGTTTTGTGGCAACATTACGGAAAGTTCACCGCGGCAAGTGCCTCATTTGCCTCAATGTAGCTACGGCCTAGAAAAGGGGTGTACAGTACTTGTTGGCAAGGAGTGTCTAAAGTGGAACTCAATGTAACCATTCATATGACTCCAGTTGTGAGTTGTGAAACAACAGGGTTCAGATATCGCCCCATAGTTTATTTAATAAGTGGCAGCGCTTTTAAGGCACATCAGTTCCCGAGCAGTGTTTTGAAAGTGGAATATTTTAACTTGTTGTAACATGGTAAGCATTTAGCTTACCCTATCCTATCTGGATTGAAAACAAAACCCATATCTAGAGAGTGAATTGTTGTTAGGTGGCTTTTAATACAGACAGACTGGCTATGTTTTGGTGTGCGTTCAAAGAAATATTACCTTACCACAGTGGTATGATGTGATTCGTATAGTTTACCGGTATAGCTACATGTAAAATTAAGGCAGGAATGTTGAAGACGTACAAACAATTCAGTTTTATGTAAAAATTTGATGATCACTTGCAACTAGTTTGTGAAGATTTCACATCATTGCTGGTTTGCTTCGGTATAAAATAAGAGGGTGGCAAGCTGTTGGAGTTTGTACTTAGTTCAGAAAGCATATGTTTTTGGTAAACAGTTGTATTTTATGTAATCTCCGATATCCTGCAATCACTGTAATTTCAACAACTACACTGCATTCCGTCAACATTGCAGGACACACATATGTCCACCTGACATCACGAGGAAACTGTTTTTTGGGCTTTGTGTGACGTTCAGGTCGAGGACTTCTAACACCGATATAAACTGGGTGCGAAGTGGAAGGTTTGCTATAAAAATACTAATCTTTATTTCATCACAGCCAAATGACCAACAACTTATTAGCAATGCTAAAAACTGCTATCAGGATTTTGTCAGGTTTTGAAGAAACTGCAGCTGGCGATACGATCAGCTGATGAACATTTTTTCTGTCCGTCAACAAAGCTCCACTGGACATGAAAGCGGAGACAGGTGCCAACCACAGTTATTATTGCAGATCAAGAGTATTTTCTCAATGACACTTTACTCATTACTAGAGTTTACTTATTGAAACAAAAGAATATTTGCTTTCTTCCTGCTCAAACTAGCAGTTTTACTTTCTTTGCTACTCACAATAGTGGAATGTTCAATGAAACCAATCAAAGCAACTTGTAAGGTTTTAGCTGATTTTCCTTCCAATCTCTGCTCTCAGTCAGAATGGTTCATTTTGTGAGTCATGCCGCTTTGATCCTTAACATGCCGAAAATTCAGAAACTGAAACCATGCATCTCCGAATACTGGAGCTCATCTCATAATTTATGCATCGATATCATCAATGTGACCATCATTTACAGGAATCTTTGCAAAAATCAATGCTAGAGGAACTGTAAATTGTTTTGTCAACAATATCTGTGATAACTATTTATGGCGTATTCCCTGCTGACATCCGTTGTGCCCAAACGCTAGATCTTTAATTTTCTGTTCACTACAGCATTTTCCTGTAACTTAAATGAAATTAAAATATTTGTCAAGTCGTTTCTTTGCTATTAGGAAATCGCCTTCATTAGTTTCTAAACTAAAAATGCAACAATTACTATTGCAGGCCATTCGAATATTTTCCCACAACAGTGAGCGGAAACACTGGAGTTTAATTTCCTATCTCCCGGAAAACAGTAGCTAATCATTTGCCTTCTATCCTGCGCCACAGTGTGAATTTCGGATTGCGAGCATGACAGCTTAATGCGTGAAGGTTTTTGGCTTCAAAGTAAACAAGCCGTAGACTGCGCAAGCAAACATGATCGCTATAGCGCTGAAATTGGGCGACGTCACGCGGTGAAATTGACCAGCGAACTTCGGTCACCTACGGCGCCACGCGCAAACTGATGCTTGCCCTTGATATCCCGCTTGGCAAACCCTCTCAGAACCACGTCCACCTCAGCAGAAGCACAATGAGTATCACAAGCATCCATCGGACAAAAAAGTGTCGTGACGTCACAGTTAGCGAGCAGTTGCGTATAAACTTTGCACCGACGTGTAATTTTGCAGAAGACGTTTTTGCTGAATGGTGCAAGATCGCCAAGGCAGTACATGGTATAACAAGAAGTGTCGCAAAGCCGTGATATTTCGTAGTTCCTTGAGTATTTTCGAACTTTAACGTTTATTGGGGCAGTTTATTCATAACACTTCAGTGCCTGGTAGATTTTTCAGGACCGCTTGTGCAGTATTCTGTAGTTAGGAAGCGCGAGCTTAGTTCACGGNAAAGTGATAACAGTCTCAGCCAAGCGTGTAAAAAGGTTTTTAATTTAGATCTATATTCGATTGTTTTCCTCCTTTAATATTTTTTTTCAAATTGCATAAAGGCCTTTGTTCAGTATGAAGCAGACTTTTCAACAGAAACAACGCAATAAAAAAATCTGCAACCATAATTCTCGGTTTAAATTTTTGCGGCCGTATGATGCTTCAGATGAACAAAGAAATATTTCTAAATTTAGTGAATGAAGTGAGTGGAAGCACATTGCTTATACCGATCATGGCAGCAATTTTACCATTTTTCAGTGCTTCAAACTGTAATAAGTTGGAAGTGGGTGGTTGTTTAAAACCTATCAGGCTCTTCAAACAGCGTGAATTTCAAAGTTGAAACAAACTTTCTATAAACATTTGCACCATTTTAAATGTTCAGAAAATCAGATTTCTGTTTACACATCACGTTTATGTCTTTCCACATTTGAACTGCGAAGTTTTCACAAAAACTGGACGCCAAACGCAACCCACTGCAATGTCATCTTCCGATTCCAAAGAAGCAATTGTGGTCCCCAACAGCAACTTGATGACATCTCAGCAAGACTGCGACTCATCTTGTGATAGTGAAGTAAAGGTACAGCAATAAAGCTTGATACATTTTTGTTCTTCTTACTGATTTGGACTTAATACGACTTGCGTGAATATTCCAAAACTAACTTAATTATTTACTAAATTATATTTTCAAGATCGGTTAGTTCAGAAAGTAGGTGGATTAAACCCAGACGAACAACTATCTTTCAATTATTATTATTCTGCAAATAATAATACTCCTATTTTAAGACAAAAATATGAATTGAATAAAAAATGTGAATCTCTTATTAAATCATTTTGTGGACAACGCTGTACGACAAACGCTTTGCCTTCAGATGTGTTTGCTGGATGAGAACCTCTGGTCTCAATTTCACAACTTCGTGAATGAAATGATTGTAACAAAAAACGGGCGTAGAATGTTTCCAGTCCTAAAGACATCAGTTTCAGGCCTCGACCCAGCTGCCATGTACTCTGTTATGCTGGATTTCATTCCTGTCGACAACAACAGGTGAGGTTTTTGCGGTTCCACGAGAAAAAACAAAAAGCAGTCAACATTAACCACATAATCAACTTTCATTTAGAAATAAAACTTTTGAGTAATTGATGCAGATTAATTGCCTATTTAAAAAAGTCAAAAATTTTGTGAAGCATGCCAGTTTCAATAATGTTATTTTCATTGTGTTTACGGAAATTTATCGAGGTTAGGTTTGCATGCTCCCGGACACGTGTTTCATACGACAGCTGCAAACGTGGCGTACTTCGCGTATTGCTTTGGTCAATGTTAGTCTCTGCTTTTAATGTTGTTGTTTTCCTTTCGCGCATGTTGCATGTTGCAGCATTTTGCTTCAATCTGCCCGGGTGAATAACAAACTGCTGTCCCGCTACTAGAGATTAGTTGAAACTTAAACGCACAATTTTTCGTTGCTGTAATGCAACAGGTGGAAGTACGTGAACGGGGAGTGGATACCTGGCGGCAAGCCCGAACCACACGTGTCCTCCTGCGCTTACGTCCATCCGGAATCGCCCAACTTTGGCTCACACTGGATGAAGCAGCCCATCGCTTTTAACAAAGTAAAACTTACAAACAAGGCCGCCAACAACGATCAGGTAAAAGCTGTTTGCTTCGTTTGCTCGTTATACTCAGTTGATGCGCCCTGGAAGCAGTAAGAACAAACGATAACGTCGTTTTCAACTTGCAGCACATCATGCTGAACTCTTTGCACAAATACGAGCCCCGGATTCACATCTTCAAAGTCGGTGGTACAGAACCGCAGAAAATGGTCTCCTCTCATTCTTTTCCTGAAACTCGCTTCATAGCAGTCACGGCGTATCAAAATGAAGACGTAAGCCAATCTGAGCTATGCTACGTAACAATAGTGGATTCTGCGACTGTGCAGAAAAAAGAACAAAATATTTTTGTGTTACATCAACATGCCTTACAACCGTTTTTGGAGTGTGTTTATAACCCTGGTTGAACTTTATCGTCACGTAGGAACATTAGAGACTTGTATGGCTTTGCTATGAGGAGCTTTTATAGATGTAAGCATTGCCTGATTATAGACACTTTTCATATCCTGCTTTCTTCGCATGCCAGGGAGTTGTTCTTAACATCAGTGTTTCCATGGAACCTTGGTTGAAGTCATTATATCAGACTTTTAGGCCGGTTACTTGTCAAAGAAACTTTTGTTGTTTTTCTCACACGGAGTGAAAGTTTAAAAGTTAACAAAACAATTTATGCACAGGTTACATCTCTAAAAATAAAGTACAACCCGTTCGCAAAAGCTTTTCTCGATGCAAAAGAAAGGTATGTGATTTTTACGGGAAACCTAGTATAACAAAAGATTTGTAATTGGCAGTTGTTTTTCAGTCGAACAGAAAACGAATGTTTGTACCAAGATGCAAGATCATCCAGAACAACTCAAATTGTTCCCACCCAAGGTGAAATTTGATTTTTAGTGTGGCGGTTTTGCAAAGAATGCTCTAGCTTGTAAGAAATGCTCTGGCACATAAACAAAATGAGTATAATTGAATGATTTGTCAAAACCAATTTCAAAATCTATCAAGTATCCATATCTGTATACTAAAACTTCGATTATCCTTCGATGTATTTGCATTGCACAGCTATTGTGATTTCTGTTCTTTTTTTGCATTTCAGTGGGAAGCTGGTATTTGCCAAGCGCAGAAACAGCTACACAGACTTACTGCACAAGTCATCCATATACAAACAATTATATTCCCAATGCACCACCGCCTCCATCGGATCAGGCTGCAGCAGTGGCGTCAATGCCAGGCCAGGGTAGATTGCAACGTACCGCCAACTACAGCGCTCCCCGACACTCTCCCTACACTTTAAACCAACAAAATTATTCATTTAATTCTCGACTGGCATCTTGCGGTAAGTAGCTATGCTTTTTTTACAAAAGTACGGAATGTAGCGCTTTAAACGAAATTTATTACAAAGTTAAAATCCTTGATATTTAACCACGAGCACAGATAGTGCCCAGATGAACCTGGAACTGGTAGTTGTTGCAAGTGTAACACCTGATTCAAGCGAATTGAACTCATATTTTCAAGAGTGCTTTCTTCAAATTGCTGTATTTCCGATATTTTGTTTTAACACATACATATGCGAATTGCATCTATTGAACAGAACATCTATTGAAGAACATCTATTGAACAGAACATCTATTGAAGAACATCTATTGAACAGAAACATGATTTTGTATTTTCAAAGTCAGACAAGCATTTGTTTTGTCATATTTATTAACCGGTTATAACAGCAATCTCGAAAAGTTTATATTAGTAAATTGGATGGCATCTGCTGTATAGCCGTTATGTCTTATGCACGGGTGCCCGACAGGTTTTAATTCCGAAGTACTTACTTGCCGTCAATAAATTAGTCAATCAATTAATTGTTTCTATTGTTTATTATTTGCACTTAGTGTTATTTTCACTTTTCTGCTTCTGTTTCACTTGGAGCTATCACGGTTCTTGTCAAAGCATTTTATTACTCTTGGTGCGTGAAAGGTTGTTTATGGCTGGCTTTTGCTTTACATACGGCAATTTAGGTAGCGTTTTAGAGAAATACGTGGTACAGCGCAAGCTACAATTCCTTCAGTTAAAACCTTTCACCTGACATCTTCTAAGGCGGGAAACACTTCTGTTGTTATGACATGCCCAATGACTTTGTACGCAATGTTTGCAGATATTTTCTTGCTAATTTCCAAGTTTCTGTTGTTTTTCTTGAAAATGACAGCTGCAGAAAAAAGTATGGAAAACACCATGCAACAACAAGGCTATTAAAAGCATTTTTGCTGAATGCTCTCCAGAATACTTTACTGTTTGTTGTTGTTTCTACCCAGTCGATTTTATATTTCCCGAGGCTTTAAATTGTTATACCACTTTTATACATTTGCGCGTTTGTTGACAGGGTAAAGTGAACAAAGTCAGTTTTTTGTCGTTAATGTTGTTGCTTTGTACGTCAGTATTAGTTAAGATTGATTGATTAATTGTTTCATATGACTCAGATGATAAGAGAAAAATGTCAGAAGGCCGAGCAGGCTAAAGTGAATATTGTGAAAAGCTCTTTTCATACTCCTTTGCACGGAAGCTTTTTCACAACTGTAGATTCAAGTTAATAGATCTGAGTAGTTTTTCTTTTTTTGTGCGCTCTAGAGGCATTGTTTCTGTGCTTATACTATCAGTGATTACATTCGTAACATGCAGTATACTGTTAGCAAGTTTAGTCTACCATAAATCGTTTTATTTTTGGCTGTCATGGAACAATTTTATTGTTTATAAATAGGAAGATGACGAAAGGCAATGTGACGAAACAAAAGTGCTCTGTTTCGCCGAATGCAACTGCTTTGCATCAGTGTTATCAAACAACATGCCTTTAGACTAATCAATTTTAGAGATAAATAATGCGTTACAACGTAGAACTATTGACTTTGTCCACCAACGAAAAAACAAGAGAAAAATACAAGACCCGGGATTAGAGTTATACTTTTGCCTAAAGTGGAGGGAATTCTTCCTTTGCTTCAGTGTGCTGGTACTGACGTTGCAAAAATACACAAGGTTTTCATCAAGCGTATAAAAAGCAATTAAACTATTCTGTATAATTTAAAAGGATTGAAAGTATACACCCAATGCACTTTTTCGTATCGGTGCAAAAGAATTTTCAGCATTTGAAGAGCAGAGTAATTACGAACAGTATCATGATATTTTTCTGGCAGGTTCATTTGAAATGAGTCCTTACCATTCACCAGCTGTGGAGCAGTCTCAGCCACAGCAAGTTTTCTCTTTCGGCGAAGACAGCTATGCCCTGCCACCGGTGGCGGACCATTGGACAGAAAACTCACCGTTAGGTGGTGAACAGAGCGAAAGCCAGTATCAATGTGCACAGACGACTACAGATGGAATCCATCCGTTGGGGAATAGCTTCGATATGGCTCCTATGTTTTCTTTGGCTTCTAACGAGTCTTCCTGCTCCAGTGGACAAACTTCAATGCATTTCGAGCAAAATCAGTACTCTTTACCTTTTCAAAATACACAATGCTTTTCTTACCAAGTTGACGATTTCGTTTATTCACCCGAAAACAACGTACCAACTCCTGCAGCCAATACGACCAGGTATGCCTTAAAAATATAAAATATTTTTATACTACGAGCTTATTTTAAACTTAACGTTGCCTAATAACAGCGAAGAGCCAAGCAGCAATGTCAGAATAGGTGTTGGACTTCTAAAACTAATATTATATTATTTCAGCACCTCTGTGTACTTCTTATGGCTAATGGTTTAGATCAAATGGTTTGTATTATCTATGGTAGGGATGTTCAACTGTTCTCAGGCCGGTAACCACATTTTCCCCTCGTCATGAAGTCGCGATTCACTTTAAAGAATACACACCAATCAAATTGATTTCTGGCAAACGAATAGTGGTAACCGTGGCGGCGAGAGCATTGCACGCGTCTGACGGGTGTCTTTCTCTGCTTTAACTTTTTTTGATAAAAACAATCAGATTTGCATTAATTATTTAGGCCTGTTTTTGAAAATGTTTTGCTTGTACAAGCCGTCCGAGTCCCGAGTTGTGAAATACAGATTTATGGTTGAGATCAGGGTCTCCAAACTTTTTTGTCCGAGGGCCACATAAGCTATTACAGAACATATCGAGGGCCGGGCGTCTTACGTAATGTGATTGTTTTGGGATATGTTATATTCTACCA
>JGI24021J15306_10000800_pt1 | contig 27354 bp, 15 predicted proteins | sample Ectturendosymbi1_FD_15306 | JGI IMG/M metagenome (IMG submission 15306) | reverse complement strand
CGTTTATCATTTTTTGACAAGTGTTGAGAAACAACAGTTGGACGTCAAATAAGCATAATGAAAAGAAAAACAAAAACAAAAAAAAGCGAATGAACGCAGAACATGGTGAAGAAAATGTACAGGTGAAACCGCATGCCTGTGCACATGATTAAATCTGAAGATGCTTTTTAAGATCGAGCAAGCGAGCGTTAAACTTATCGAGATTATCACCGTTTTTTTCTGGTCGACACTTTAAATTAGACTGTCTTGACACAGTCTTCACAGACATATATACAATAAACTGTCACAACAGCCTTCCTTCGTTTCAACTTTACATAAACTGTCTTAAGCAGCTTTCACGCAAACTTTTTTAACGTTGAACCAGAAACCTAGCCTCTCAATCTGTACGCAACTACAAAGCGATTGCTTGCACAACACATTCATTATGACTTAAATTTCCCCGAGAATTTCAACGCACAAAAGGCGGAGCCATCGAAGGAAAGTGGTGAAGGTCAAGACTTTATTAACAATTGGCCTTGTTCTGACGTAACCACAACTTTACAAAATACTTCTATATTGTCCGAACGTCCGCAATTCTTTTTCGAAATCAACGAATCATGATAAGACATGCTTAATCTAGCGGCTCTGCATTGAGGGCAAAAACCAGAAGAGCAAAAGTCAAAGGGTAGAGATACGGCTCTAATTTTCTAATGCAATATATATTGTGGGGCCCCTACGACTGGACGGGGCCCCCCCGACCGGGGGGTACGGGGCTGCCTTGCCACGGCACTGACACCTATGATCAGGTTCATAGATACAGCGAATTAATTGTGGTTCAAAATGTGAAAAGTGCGTACTAGCGAGTTCGAAATATCAATTAAAAAAGCTTGTAGCCGTTTGTACTCACGGTGAGAACTTGAATCGCGCGGTGTTCTACGTGCAGATTATACTGCCACGTGCCATTAATCGGTATAAAATTATCTGCAAATATGATATGGAAATTCTTCACAGCCAGTTTCCTAAGCCAGGGGTAGGGAACCTATTTACTATCATGGGCCGCATAAATGGTGGTTTATCGTTGGCGGGCAGCAAAAACAATTGATTTAATCGAAAAATTAAACTTTTAACTGAGGGACAAGGGATTCTCTTGTCATACTATCTAAAAATGTGCTTGTCATGGAGCTTCGTTGTGACCCGATTTTGTTCTCTGAATTGGGTAACAAAAATTCTGATGCGGGCCATATCAGAAGATCACACGGGCCACAGATTCCCCACCCCTGTCCTAAACCTTGTGTTTTGTTTTGCATAATAACTTATAGCTTCGACTACGTCCGACTAATTGATCAATCCTTGCAAGAAATCATCTCATTTGCAATTGGGAACCCTTTGATTTGTGAAACATCAAAGAGCGACGCATTTTTATCCCTCATATTATGCCATGTAGGTTGAAAGTGCGTTGATACAACAGAATACCGAATTAGGATGACTGAAAACCATCAAAGGAAATGATATCGGACGCCCTTGGGCGGTCTGACAGACAGGGTGCTATGCCGCGTCACATGTTTACACGTGTTTTGCTACGGACTTTCGGCTCCATTGAAAAGTGAAATGGAGCATTGCATCCTTCTCTTATTCCTCGCGCCTGCGTACAGACATCATCGTATCACATGAGAATAACAACATATCTCTTTCAAGGCAGTAGCCAACCATATGGATGGTCGAGGGCCCTGACTGTACGCTTTCATGACATTTAAAAACTTCGCGCAAAATGGTTGTGTGTTGATATGTTTATTCCTTCTCTTAATACATTTTGATTCGAAAAAGTATTGAAATGCTATTTATAGGCAAGTAAACGTATGTCAGAAAAGTTGGGCGACTTAGGCTATAATATTATTCCAAACTGGGATCAGGACCTTAGCCAGGTTTTAAAGTTTGGAGGGGAAAATACATTTTTAGGGGGGAAAGATTTTTGTTTTTATTATATGTTTTAACAAAAAAACTTTTCGGGCACAACAAAATTTTGGCGGGAGTGCCTGACCGAGATGGGCACAATTTAGATGATGAGTAATTTAAGCGAGACTCTCATTAACATAGCGTAAATGCATTTGCTTTCCTGTGAAAACTTCGCTGAAAATAAAGTGAAGAACAAAACAGGATTATCGCTTCTTCTCTGAAACGGAAGCAAAACTTTTCAGTGCGCATTTCCGTCATTCGTAAACCTTATTTTGTCCTGCAAACACTCAGGTTTTCTGGGAAAATCAAGGAACAAACCGAAACAAAATCCAAAAAATGGCTCGTGTGATCATTAGAGCAAAAGTTTGTCAATGAACTAAAGCTTTTGTCAGCAAGCTTGTGCGGATTGACTTTGGCAAGTGTTCCGGACACAAACAGATTTAGGATTCTTAATAGGTCAACAACAGTAATTTTTTTATCCTTAGGTCATTTTTTATTGTATTTATTCACGTGTTTGGCTCAGTCACATAGCTCATATTATAGGGGCTAAGAAGAGCACAAGGATGTAAAAATGCTTAGGCTAGTTACAACGCATCGCAGAGTAGGTGTTAGTTGGTGCACGCAGTTAATGCTGAGAGGAACAAATATTTAAACAACTTTTGCTATAGATCAGGGTTGCGGAAACATGCTGCCCGTGTCAACGTGTAATGTGGCCGGCATCAAAATTTTCGTTAACCAAATTAGAACACAACATCGCGTCAAAACGAAACTCCATAAATAGACAGCAAGTCAAGAGAAGTCCTTATTTTCCTTTGGAAGATAAAGGTAGAATATTAAGACAAAATGAGTCAATTTTTGCGGCCCGCCAGCGATATTCCACCATTCTTGTGGCCCGTCATAGAAAATAGGTTCCCCATCCCTGCTATAGATTGTGGAGTCGGCTGCCTATAGCCTATACAGAGATGAGTTATGTGGATAATTTTGCAATTTTGTTGAATGAATGTTAGTTTTAATAAAAAAAACTTGAGAAACATTAAATTATTCAACCATTTATTCCCTTGGGCAGTAGCGACGACTTTTCTTTATCAAAGTCAATTTTTAGAGTTTTTAGTTTTAGAAACTTGCCCTAATGATCGCTCTACAACAGAAATGTAACGCAAGCTAATTACAAACTATGGTTACTAGGAAGCATGCGAAAAATTGAACAAGTTGAGGTCTAAAAGCATTGTTTTTTTCTGCTTTACAAAAAAAGCATGGGTATCAGGGGCGCAACCAGCTCTTCATTTCGGGGGGGGAATTTTCACGAAATTTCATTTGATGACGTCATCGTGCTTATTTAACCGTAGTGCAACTTTTTCGCAAAACGGTCACAGATAAAGTTATCTTCGCAACATTTCCGCAAATGAGAATTTTTCAGCTTTAAATCATGATGCAGACCGAACGATCAGGACAGAGTAAAAATTAGTTGCCTAATGCAAACACTTAGTTCCGTACTGAACTACTGCAGTCATGGCTTAAGTGTGGCAGATGTATAGGCTACTAGTAAGCTTGTCTAACTGTCCGTCTTGTTTTAACAAATTCATCAAATCCATTATTTAGGTTTGTGAAACTTCAGTTGAACATATTTACTGTGAGATAATTTCTGCAGACGACATTGTGAGTGGTGAAGTCCTACAAGATACTGGTATGAATGTTAGGATATAGTTAATCACTGATGCTATTGTTTCAATCATAGATACGAGACTTCGTCTGCCAACTGAAACACTCTTGAAAGGAATGCGGGCAGGAATGCCACTTGAACTTTATTGCGAATGGCTGGGCCAGGCTCGCCACCAGATGTGGTGGGTCTCACCACTTTTTCCAGGACTACCTAAACGACACCTAACAACTTTGAGGCCCTTGCAGGCCCGTAACCAGCTTGGGACACCATGATGGGCGAAGAGTTTTCCGAGAGGGGGGGGCGAAAAAATTTCTAGGGGGTCTTCGCCCCCCTTTTTACGGGCCTGGGACCTTGTGAAATTCGAATTTCCCTTGCAACGTTAGGGTTTGGCTGTGAAACCCCAGCAACGTAAGCACTGAACATTAAATTTAAAAAAATAGTAGCCTACAGTAACCACAGGCAAACGTAAAGCTAACACAATTTATGGACTTCGTGTCTGATTGCAAATTAAATTCATTCATTCATTCATAGTATGCTGTTTCTGTCACCAGGCGTAGTCTCCTGGCTACTAACTTTGCTCCACTGGTGCGATAACAATACAATATTTATTGCTGACTTTTCGAAGCTCTGTGCAACTCTCTTCCTCAAAAGATAGGCAGGAAACAAAATCAAAGGGTAGACACACGCTGCATTTCTGAAAAATTTCAGAATTAAAATATAAAAATTTCATGAATCGAATATAAAATTTCATCGTCATTCCTTGAAAGTTTCTGCAAATTTCAAAATACCTATGCAATGTTTTGAAATTTTCAGGGGAGGGGGCAAATGACGCATATTCCCCCCTACGATGCTCGCCTGATGGGCATAAAGCACAGCCATAAAATGCGGTGTGAGCAGCATGGCAATTGGTGTTTGACAGCTAAAAATAGTAAAACTGGACAAAATTGGGTTAAACTGGGGCAGAAAATTTTGAAGCGTTGTGAACAGCTCAATTATTCGAAATATTTTTATTGGAAAAACTTTTGCTGGAAAGTTGCGCAGGTTTGCGAAAAAACTAACCCTTTTTTAATCTTGTGAATTATTCACTGGGCAAAGTGATAAATATTACAAAAATTTAGCAAAACGTAAATGATAATTGAGAAAAAAGTTGTACAACTCTGCAAATGTTGGGCAAACTTTCTTTGCTCTCCCATACAGTTTTGCTCCAGAACGTTTATGGCATCACAGGCTGCATTTCAGTCAAATATATCTTTAAAGCAACATGCAAGACGAATGTTCGTCAGTTAAGTGAGGAAAGCATAAATCAAATCAATCTAAAAGCTTTATCCGTGTTGGTCTGCTTTATTTTAACTTCCTATGCACTAACCCGAATAGGCTTACTTTATGTAGGAGAGAAAGGAAAGTTGGATCTTAGGCCTGGTATCTGCGAGCCCCGGTTGTGTTACACATATGTCCCGAATTTACAGTAGAGTGTCATTGTAACTAAAGATCTTGATCTAGGGCTAGCAAGAACGATAGAATTGGTCAGTTTGGACAATGAAGTGAAACTGATTACTTTGGGCAATGACGTAGCAAATACCGTCTGCTGGTTTCTTCGTAAAAAAACACAAAATGTGTTGCTACGCAAATGCCGATACAGATATGCTTGTAGGCCTTGACGTAAAAAAAGGCCTTGACCAATAATGAACATTTACCCTACGATATTCAGCATGTTCATTATGTTGCCTGTAGTTGAGTAACCGACGGTAATAGAATATTTTTTGCTTGGGAGACAGTCGCCGCTTGAGTTTTCCGCAAGGATCAGATGCAATGTATTTCGATCAGTTAAACTGGCGGTTATGTTTCACGTTGGATCAAGTTCTCAGCAAATGCTCTGTTCCCTCTGCTTTTTTCAAGGTACAGGCGATGATTATGAAACTCAGTCTCTTCAGAAGTGCTGCCCTCAACGTGGGACAGGCGCGTTCCTTTTAAACTGATCGGTTTGATTAACCTCATTAATACGGTTTACTTGTAAGTTAAGATTACCGGTTGCTTTGAAATTGATATGATTGCGCTTAGTTTGCAGACTATATGTTCTTCCGAGAAATCGTATGGGATATTATACTTTCTTGCTTTTTCCTTTTAAACATACAAAAGTGCTTACAGCAAATGTGACGTTTTCTGAAGCAAGTGCTTTTATTCATGAAGATAAATACTGTCTCAAAACAACTTCCAAAGCAACGAACGCAGCAATACTCTGAAAACTATACGAAGATCCCAAAACGCACCAGCGATATTAGTGAAATAAAAGTAACTTTTTAAGCCTAGGAAAACGAAGACAAAATTCTTGACAGAAGGCAGCGAAGAGATATCATTACAGCTTTATAAAACGTCCTACAAAATAACAAAGACGAAGAACGGCTGCAAAAGATAACTTTTAAAATGCCAAAGGTAACGAAAAATTCGGTAGCATTAGTTTTTACCAATGATGGACTGTACGGTAAATGGAGTTAACTTCCTTTTTTTAACTTGTGAAGCAGAGTTATAAAGAGGTGTTATCTTGCACACTCCTACATGAATATGACTTTTTTGATTCAAACTTGAGGAAAAGAATTCGTTCTTTCCAAGAGAGTTTTCGCCGCAAATATTTTGGCAATAACCCTCTTTCTCAATTCTATCGTTTAATTTGTTCTTTTCCCCTGAAGAAGTTGAACTCAGCATAGATTCAGAGAGCGTGGGACTTACAGGGCTGTGTTGACTAGAATCTTGCAGTTGGCAGCAATCGTTTTTTGCAAGGCCTGAGCGCGTTCTCTTCTTGAAGTCATTTGTTGTTGAGAACGAAAGACGCTCTACAACGTTTGCAACTGATTGATCAGCGTCAATGTCGGTTCTTCGACCTTTTTGGAAGTTTTCGCAGATTTCCTGCATTGGTGCTGAACCTTGGGTGGTGCAAGGGTCGATGCAATACGGAACATCGTTATGCATTTTCCAGTGCTTCGCGTTTGTGTGCCTGCATTCGCTCAGCATGTTTCCATAAAGCATCGATCGGTTGAGAGTGCGCATTTCTTCAGATATTTTGCACAATGAATTCAAGTTGGAGGATGCTTGACAGGGAACAAAATAATCAGCTGAACAAGATGCCTGACCGGCGTCAACCAAGTTTTCTGCAGGATATGCTCGGTGAAAAAAACCATGCCAAATGTATTCTGGCCAAGCTTTCCCTTGGTCAGCTTGAAACAATGGATGGAATCCAAGTGAAACTTCATCACATCCAGCGGTCCACGTAAAAGGCACCAATCCGCTGCAGTTTAAGATATTGTTATTGTGCAAATTGTCTAGTCCTTTTCTCATTTCCGTGCTGTTACAAAAGTTTCGAGATGAATGCAAGGTTTCTTTGTAGCTCGCACGTAGTGAATTTAATAGCTTGATTTTTTCTTGACCTCCCTTACTGCACTCAACTTGAGATGAGCAATTTGAGATAAAACTGCTGTCAGCATTGCATGCGCCTTTCATGTGAAAATTGTTTTGCCTTCCTTCTTCTTTGATTCGTCCAAGATAATTTTCGCAAGTCGAAACAGTAGAGGTGCAGTCTGATACCAACATGGTTGCAGCACTGCTGACCAAACCTGAATGATCGTTGACTTCACCTGTGACCAGTCTGCTGTTGTTCGAAGATTCGTTTTCCTTGCATTTTCTTTTGCTGCCATCCGTTGAACTGGGTGGATTTTGTGAAGGGTTCTCTTGATCTTTATCGCATTGTTGTAGCCTGTTATTCTCTTTGAAGGAAGAAAAATGGCCGAATCCTGGTCGTCTGTGCTCAAAGCTTTTGGATCGGAACTGATGGTTAGCCAATTCGAAAGACTGCTGTGTCGGTGAAAGGTAATGCCACGGTAGATTTTTATTTATGTCAGGAAATCGATTCCCAGCCATCTGGGCTATTCCAGCTTGCAATGCTTGTAAAGTGGAATACAGTGAAGTCTTTGGCCGCAAGTGCGCTGTGTTGGAGGGTGGAACGGCATAAGGCTTTTTAAAAGAATCACCCATCACCAGTGACATTTCACGATGCATCATTACGTCATCTAATTCTTTGTCAGCAAAAGCTTTGCGTTTTCTCATTCGCTCAGTCATTGGAGGAAATACATTACATGAAGTATTATCAAGTGATGATATTCCCAAATTTTCAATGCCTGAAAGCACAAAATACGTTTTCTGAGCTTAGAAATACGTTTACAAATATAAAAAAGAACAGAAATGCTGTTAGCCTCCAAAATCAAGCAAAAGTCATTTATTGATAAACCGACCTTCTCCATTATCTGACGTTATAAAGCTAAAACTTATGTCATGTAACGAAGAAAAGGCAGGAAAATACATATGCGTTTGTACAACCAAATTTACAAACATGACATCGGCCAAACCTACCCTCGTTTGAAGAAGACGCGTTTCTGAGAGGCTTGCAGTGGGCTTTCGACAAAGAGGAATCAGCACGGTGTTTGTTCATTGTGTTATGGAAAAATTCGCTTGCTTTTGGAGCTGATTTGCTGTTTTCCACTGGAATTCCTTTTTTCACGTCAGCAGCTTGCTGTCTTCGTAGAGCTACCTGTGATCCAACCAACATGTTGCAGAACGTACTCTATTTAAAAATAGCAAAGAAAAAGAGCACTTGAGAAAAGATCTGCAAAATTCTTTAATGTATGGTGCATCGAATTGCAGGAGTTATCCATGGTAAGCAATTGAGTCATCGGGTTAATAGCATTTTCGCTTTGCAGCTCTCACAATTGGTACATCAAGAATTAAGAATTATATGAGTCTTCATAACACCGCATTTTCAACGCGGCATGGTGTTGATAAGAGATTGAGTGTGGTCTTTGACAATAACAAATACAATAAGAACTCGGACAAAATTTATTTGCAACCACTTAGAATAGTTGTGACAGAACGACTGGAATCTTCAAAGGTTTAGGCAGATAGAAGGAACCTTTCGTAATATGAAAGTAGCACTTGTTGTAACTTTACGTTGAAAAATAGTTCAAAACAATGTTGCAGGGCTGTAGGACACCTAGAAAGTAGCATGTAGTATCACAAAATACGTCTTCGCAATGGACAGATTACCAGAAACTTAAACTGCTGAGTGTGGTGTGAATAAATGTAACTTTAATCTCTGGACGTTTCTCCAAAGTTAAAAGAAATATCAGGAAGTAGCTAATAAATTACTTTTTACGGTGAAAGGGTATCAACTGAACCCCATATAATAGAAATGTCCCTGTGTACTACTGTACACTAGCCTAAGTCTCACAATAAGAAGCCTTCAGCAGGGGGTGGGTATTTTGGCAAAATGTAAAAAGTAATTTTTATTAGTTTAGCCAGGCAAAACGCTCGGGAAAATAGGCTAACCCTAACTTATCCCAAAACCAATATTCCCCGTGCCATACCCACGGATCTTCATAAATTACATGTTCACTAGAACACTTCCTGGAGAGCCAAAATATTTTCAGAAGCATGAAGCACCTGGCGCAGCGTTTTCCTTCCCTTTTATATTTTTTCTACTTCTCCCTCAAATCTCCGTTTGCAATCGCTTGTTTTTTACGCTTTCGATTAGTTGCTTTCTTGCGTTTTGGTTGAGTTGCATTCAAGCGTTTTGCTTGTTTTGTTGTTGTTGCTGCATGCATTTTGAATGTATTATGTGGTACCACGTCTCTGGCTGTGACAGACCATGTTCTGGTCTTTTCTGCTACTGCGCTGCGGCACTAGTGCAAATAAACAAATTGAGTTGAAATTAGCGAAAATCCGATCACAGCTAACTTGCAACGGAATTTCCAACAAACAAAACTATACGCTTCGACTTTATTAGGAACTATCGATGCTCGTTTAATTAATATTTCGTTGAAAAGTAGATGTGATCCGAGTTTTGTTGAAGGCTCGCATAAATTGCGAGACATAGTTCGCATGTTTTTACATGGAGCAATTATCTTTCACAGCGCGTGTTATCGAGTCTTTCCAGAGGTCAGGCTGATTCCAACGCAAATCAGTGCAACGTTAGCGTAAAAAACATCTAAACTGTCTCACATTTCAACGATATTTTTATGTTGTTTGATGTGATGCAGCGTTAAAATTTTTTCAACTGCTTGTCAGCGCAGTTTTCTAAAGTAGGCCTACTGTTGTGAGTGACTTACAATAGAACACATGCCTTTTATATATTTTAGGTTAACCATCAGTTTCGTAATCTGCTGCCAATAAAGCTAAACTGCTTTTCCCTGAGAAGTCGTTCTATGAAGGCAGATCTCAGGTTACACATTCTATAACTCATAAAAACATACAGTGAAGTTTCTGCAAACCCTGAGCGTTAAAACTGCGTGTGAGGTGAAAAAAATGGTGACCTAATGATGTCTTAAACAAAACTTGTAATAGCATCCGCCATTGGGAAATACATTTTTTCTGGAGGTTTAGGCTATCAGTAAAAACTCGTTGTTGAACGGAATATGAAACAAAACTTTGCGCATTGTCGTGCTGTTACATTTTTAGGTTTCCGTCTCCGCTTGACTTTTCCAATACACCGGTAAGTCAAAACTGTTTGCGCAACGGACGTCTACTTGCCTTTGTGACCGAACAAATCAAGCCGCTTGAGCTCTGATTTTTGTCAATCAGCAGATGAATGCCGCACAGGTGAAATGTATCAAAACGCACGTAGGGATAGTTGCCTGCGGAACGGAATGTGTTTTTTCAAAGAATAACTTCGTGCCAAACCGAAACGGGAGCGATGGTACGTCAGAAGCTTTGACTGCGATTCCAACCATCCACAAAGGGTAGTTAATGCAGTGTCGACTTACGGTGTTGATTTGCATGAACACCCAGCTTGTAACTCGATCGGGATGTGTTGCGCCAAATCCTACAGCTCGTCCCTGGCCATCGCACAGATGTTCAGAAGAAAATTTTGGTCAGTGAAATACAGGTCGCCTTAGAAGATCTGTGCTGTTGACAACCTTTCAGTGATCTGAATCACAGGTCAAATCTCACCGTGTGATCTGTATGTTTACAGACATTTTTTCACATTGGGTTGTACCTGATGTCAATACAGAGCAACAGGGAGAACATCATCAGTTTCACAAAAGTGGCAAAGTTTGATTTTTTTGTCAAAAACGTTATAAGAAAGAACTTAGGACAGATAAAACCATACTTTTTGAAGGAGGAAGAAGTGTTCTTGAGAACAAACCACTTTCTGAAAATATGTCAGTTTTAAACTTTTGTTATATTTTGGCACTAAGGCCGATACTGCTTTGATAGAGACAAAATCAAACTCATTTTTTCGTCTAGCGATTGAGTTTTTCGATTTAAGTCGGATATATGCAGGTGCCTAATATTACAAATTACACAAAAGTTGTGTTTAGTTTGCTTGCATTAAGCAGGATCTCACGCAGATGGTTCCGCTTTAGAAGTGAATGCTGAAAACAAGCAAAATACTGTTAGAAAACTACCCAAGTTTACGTTGGATATTTGCACCACTACCGATATCTTGTTTATGTCGATGAACTTAACATCTGCTTTTTTCAAAGACATTCTCTTTTTTGTTTTTCGAAGTCTAGTAGTGTTTTACTTCAAGCGGTTGTCGCTCTCACGGTGTATCCAGGTTCAGTTTCGCGTCTTGCTTTCCTATAAAACCAAAGTCTTTCCCACGGTAAGTTCCTCGCACTTCTCGCAGACTCCTTGAACTCGACCTACTTCGATGTCGTTTGTGACAGCACGGGTTTGCATGAGAAGAAAACAGAACACTCACGTTTTTTATTCACAACTTCGTCTGTTTACAATGGCTTTTTGATTGGACCACCTGTTTTCCGGCAATTGGTGTAAGATGCGCTTAATCCACAAAAAATGTGAACGAAGCTGACTCATTGCAAATTGTCGAGTTGCAAAATGATACGTGTGTGAGAATTCAAATAAATCTCAATATAAAAATGCAACTTTTCGCATAACTAATCATAGGCAGCTACATTTTAAAAATTTTTGCTCCTTGTGATGATTTTTCAACCAGTTAAACTGCATTCACTTGTCTTAGCAGGAAAATGTTGTAAAGTGTGCTTTTTCACCATGAATAACCGCACTACCAGAACATTAGTCTGCTCATCAATCAGCAGATCGACATCTCGATCGAGCAGCTTTGCAGTGGGGTCAGATATCTCTACCGTTACAGCGTAGAGCGAAAGCTCTTTGATGTTAGCACGAACCCAAAGTTTTTGAAACGGGTGTGCTCGTGGTGAACTGTGCAAAAATCGCTTGGCTTTTTCGGTTGCCGCGGTTGCCTTTTTTACAAACTGTCAATCCAATTCCGCTTCAGAACATTATTTTTGGGTAGCTTCATTAGCACGAACTAGCCTATTCTCGGGCGTGTTCTTAATTTACAAAACATGTCGTTACCTGAACAGTCTCTCCCAGTAACAGCTAAGGATCCACCTGTGCGTTATGGACCGAAAAGTGGGGGTTTTAAGCAACTTGAATAAAAGGCAATTCTAAGAAGACATATAAATAAGATCTTAAAAAAGAAGAAAGAGTTGACCCTAATTGCTAATGAGTGGATGGCCATTTTTGAATATTTGTTGGCATCGATTTAAAACACGAATTTTCTTCAATCTTTGACCTGACATGTCTTTTTATATAAAATGTTAAATACGGCGTTAGACAACAGTTTTTATTTCTTCGTTCTAAAATGGTAATTTAATAAATTGTCGAACATTATCGCTACACAGTTTATAGAAGACAACAATGGAATTTATTTTTCTGGCGGTGCCATTCACGTGAATTTTATCACAGGAGCAGACCATAAACTAATTGCGCGATCGAAGTAAATTTTACATTTTATTTCAGTGCACCCAAAAGACAAACTGGCTGAATTACATCCATGTTTCTCAAACTGTGTGTCGCGACGCCCAGGTGCGTCGATTTAATTTTCCAGGGGCGTCGCACAAAAGTAACCTCAGTGCAGTTTTATTCAGAGATAATAACAGTAAAATTCAGTGCAGTTTTATAATTTTACCAAAGAGTATGGTTTAAATCCAATCATGCTAACAGTAGATAGCCTATTTACATTCTCATGACTACGTAACTGCAGTTATTGTTAAGTAAAAAGATTTTACTAATAAAAGCATTGCACAATTTTAGTTTGCGTCAGACAAATAACGGCTGTACAACAGTAGTCAGTTATAAAATAATCAATTTGCTGATTGCTTAGTTTAGAAAGAATTTTTATTTAAATTGGCTTACTTGTGTGATATCTTTGCTAAAATGAATAAAAACACATTATTTCTACGCAAGGCCGGATAAAGATATGCTTGACGCATCAGATAAAATTCCGGCGTTCATCAAAAAGCAATCGTTGTGGAAGGAAGATATAACAAACATGTCTGGAGTTCTCAGTACTTCACTTTTATTTGAACAAAAGTGCAAATCAAACAAAACATCAGGGTAGTTTTATTGTGCTTTCATCAATTATGTAGATATAAAAAATTTTGATAATATATGCCTTTATTAACATCTTAATGCTGGCGCGTCACAAGCCCAGAAAACTTTTCCAAAGGCGTCGCAACGAAAAAAGTTTGAGAACCACTGAATTACACAACAAAAATAAGTTTTCTACTAACAAACAATAATCGAATCATAAAATCATCAAGCAATTTTACAAACGAAAAATCAAAATAAATTTATATGCACAAAGACGGTGGCTTGTGAACAACAAGGAATGTAATCTAAATTGATAACGTTCTTACTCAAATTGGTACGATATTTTTTTTGCAAAGACAATCCATTTTATGAAAATGAAACCTGTGCTGTTTTTCTTTAAATGACAAAATATACAAGTTTTAACTACTGACAGCATAAGAGAGAAAGATGCCGCATTGAAACGCAAGTATATCTCCAAACTAGTTGGGTAAATCTAATTAGCGCATTTGGATATTACGAGTGCTGCTTAATTTGTATTTATCAAAGTTTCAGACTAAAGTATCAGTACTTTTTAAGTTTTTGAGAAGTACGTGTAATTGCTTTTATCTTTATAAACTTCTGATAATCCAATAATTGTTATCATGTTTATATCACACTGATAACAGACTGAAGTTGAATGTTGGATGCTATATTTTAGGCAAAAGTAATAAATTCGACATCGAACTCTACCGTGGCGTTACCTTTCAGTAATTTATATATATAATTCAACTCTTAACTTCACGTTGTTTGCTAATGGATTCAAACCCATATGTGTTGGTTTGAATCAACGTAAAAAGATAGCAGAGCCCAGTTGGCTAATTCCTCGAAAGCTTACAGCAAACCTACAGCCTTTAACAAAGTGAATTTTCTGGCGGATTTTGGTTCGTGCTTTTCGAGCTAAGTTGATCTCTTCATAGCCTTCAACCGACTTGATTAATTCTAAGATTAATAGTCGAGATTTGGCAAAAAAATTGTTTCGCATCGTTTCTTTTCATTTCAGGTTTTAAATGCATAAATCGTTAGCGGTATACAAGTAGCAAGCCATATGCTCTTCTTTCTAGGGTGGTCTACACTCACACGGAAGTTTGCGGATACTCGAGCCAGTCTTTTCGACACGAATAATGTGAGTGCTGAGAAATAATTACCCAGTCGGATATTGATTGCGATCAAGCACGCTTAAAAAATTTTTTCAAATTGCCGGCTTTTATGATACTTACTCATTTCTGCAACGAATGACGAAAGACTTTTCTATCGCAATCCGTTTATCGATTATCAGGACCGTAGCCACGGGGAGGCATTCGGCGCCAGTGCCCCCAAATATTTTTGGGCTCCCCTCAAATTTTGTTATGCCCAAAAATTTTGTTGCAAACATATAATAAGCACAAAAATCTTCCCCCTAAACGTGTATTGTACCTCCCAAAACCTTAAAACCTGCTGGCTACGGGCCTGTCGATTATTCGATGTCACATGAAACTCATAAGATTCATGGTTTTGCGAAAACAGTATTTCTTTTTTGCTTGTTGAACTCCAGCCACCACAGCCTGTTTCAACCGGTTCCAAATGAAGGAATTTTTCATGGAAATATACATGGAAAAAAGTCTTCTAGATCGGGCGCTTACCATAGTTATTCGATTGCTAGCCGTCCTTGATTGTAAGCCGCACGAAATGGTGTTAAAAATTAAGGTATATCGCCCTTATAGGTTGAAGGTTACCTAAGCCTTTGAGATACTTTCGCGTACTAGCACGTTTTGGGTTTTAATTAGCAAGCTTGATAATGATGTCTACAACAACAACAACTGCTTTATGTTTATCATAATCCCTTGTGCGACAGAGTCTGCACGTGATGCTAAAAAGAAGATATCGCGAAAAGAGAATTAAAATGTGCCCAAAGAAATACCGAGCGTCATCTAGACCTTTCTATAAGGTAGAGAAAAAAATATAAGTCGCGCTTGATTATAAACCTCCCGTGATTTTAAGCGGAACAAAACGTTGAAAAAAACTCCATATGCAGCGGCTTGCAATCGAGTACATTCGGTATGTCTTAAAAGCAGGGATGTAGTGCTAACAAAAAAGGCGTGGGAACGCACCCAAAAAAACTAGCCATTTTATGACAGCTTCAAGCTCATTTTCAAGCAAAACATGAAAAGGTGTGGGAACCCCAATCCCACGCTTTCCCGCCCCACTACACCCTGCTTAAAAGCTTATTTCAATTAAATTTAAATAATGTTTAACTACTGAAAAACTAAAAGTGAAGATGTGAGCGAATGAATTCAACGGCTTCACATCGAAAAACTGCTGTAATAAAATGGATATTAAACGAAGCTCAGCGTTTGCAGTTAATTGCTTTGAACAGAATTTTTGCAGAACATAGAATTGTACACGAAACACCCAATAAGCAAAATGTGAAAACTGCTTTTAATACCCTAGCTGCGGAATGTCAGCTAGGCAGCTGATTTATGGATAATAAATTAAATAGACTTTAAATATAATAAATTAAATAGACTACACTGGTCCTTTCATACCTTAGGCAGCAGACGTAAAAAAGCATTTCTAAAAATAATTTTACTGTAGGTATAAGCTATACCTGTTAAATCCACACATGTCCTACCTATCCTAGGTATTTATCATTCACTGTTGCACAATCAGTGGTAACATTCAGAATAAATGGCCTTTACTGATTTTCATTTCTTTGATTAATTGTCTTCTTTCTTGAAAAAACAAATAATTACTCTTCAAGCATCAGATTTTCCGCTAATAGTAATCATTGACGACTCATTTCATCGGTGGCTGAGGATAAATTAAAGGAACTGGACAGTTTGAGTAGGGATATCTAGAAACTACATATTTGAGCAGCCATATCTAGAAACGCTAGATATCCCTGGTTTGAGCAAGCACCTCAATAAATCGCAGATACTTCATCAAACCAATGTATGACACATTTCGAAAATATGAAAAGGGGTTTAAATTGTCTTTCCTTTGATCATGGCACATATTCACAGAAATGCAAGTGCCCAATGCAAGTTGCTCGTGTGTTGACGGTCATACGGATACATATCGTAAGCATTATCTATATGTAGGCTTAGAAACTGCAAGTTAATCAACACGCACCCGAGCGTTTGTGTTCGCACGTTTCTAACACTACAGACTCGTTGAGGGACCTCTCTGCAATATTATCATCAGTTAGTCTCACGATATCCAAATACAAAAACTAGTACCTGAGCAGCCATGATCCGTTGACGCTCGACCACGAGAAGACAGTTGGAACAATCGCAATCTCTCCACCGACAATGGCGTTTGTGTCCTTTTAATGTACTAACAACGCCGTGATTGCGGCATCTGGCGCATTTTGGAGTCCGAAGGGGCTTGTGACCAGCTCTGAAGTCATTCCTTTTACACACTGTCAACTGTTCTGGAGACACTGCTTCAGAAAGCGCGACAACCGCTAAATTCTGATGAGATCTCATACTGTAGTGCCTAAGCAGTTTAGTTTAACAGTTCCTGCTCAACAAACAATGTAATCATAGCACATAAACATCCTTTCCTAATGTTAGGAAGTTGCGGACACGTAACTCATTAATGATACGGTAAGGTGCTCAGGTATGAGCCGCACGAGAACACAACGCTTAATTTATCGAATTTGTTTTGTGTTACGACTTGAGTTTGATCACCCAACGACCGTTCTCGTTCGCTGTGCGTTCACAGCGCACTGGCAACCATCTACTCTCGGCTCGATTACCTAGACTGAAGAAGTTCCCAAGATTCGTGTCCTTCTTGGTTAGTCGAAAAAAGCGCACTATTTTAGTGCGAAGTCTTCGGCGAAAAAAGCGTTTTTATAGCGTACGTTCTCTTGAAAACTCAAACGCACTACATCCGTCAATTATTTGACCTGACATCGAATTAACTTGATCGTGTTGAAAATAATGGCAACTGCATATACTTATTCTTCGTTGATGATCAGAACATCAAACAATCTCTCTGAACATTGTTAAAACTCACTGAAGCATGTAATCTGTATGAAACTGAAGGAAAAATTAATTTAGGTGTTCTTATGGTGCCTGAATCTTACAAGAACGTGGTGCAGATATCAGTATACAAAAATATTTTTTCCCTAGTTTCAGTCTCCTAGTGCACAATACTGCAAAACTTGTGCACTTCCCTACCAAATGTCAAGGCTATCTCTTGGAGCGTTTTGCTTTTCTCACGCAACTTCACACGAGCTTACTTTTAATAGAAATTGTCCATATACATGTTAGTTGATTAGCTTCGCTGAGAATTATCTGTTTAGCAAAACTGGACCTTAAGTTTGTTACTTCGAGTAGAAGGCAATTTTTTCGTGAATATGTCAAGTCTAGCTCAACTTCAGTTGAACAGAAACAAAAAAATATTTTTTTTACTTAGTACAGAGTTGTTGCGTTTATGCATTTTATGACTTTACCTGAAAAAAAAAATTTTTGGATACCCTTATTTTTACAGACCAACACTGAGAGCTTGAAACAATTTCGGTTGAAAAAATTCGTAAATAAATTGTATCGGCACCTAACTCATTTTAGCTAACGGCTATTGGTTTACTGTACTTTTCTGTCAACATTCTGAAACTGTTTTTTTTTGCAAAACTGAATGTTGTTGATTTGTCACCTGCGTGCCTAAAACGCGAGAACACAGTTGAAACAATCACTTAGTTATTTTAATTTTTGCCAAACTGCCAGTAAAACTCATTTCTCATCACTAAGCTGAAAAAGATCAAAATCTCTTCACAAACAAACTTCCAAGCACTTCTGTTTGCAAAATCTTTTACAATGTTGGAACTAATCACAAATGCGATCAGTTACACGAATCTCATGTTTTGGTCGAAAATCACCCCAATCGCTTCGCTGCTACCGTTCGTTTCATGTATCATATTACTTTGTGGGTGTGATTAAAAAGTAAATCCGTATAAGCGGAAAGCAGTCCGCGCGATTGGTGGTGAGTCACTGCCACGCATTTTTGCAGAGCGATGAATTTGTTGGCTCGTCATACCTCATCTTTACATCATGGAAAAGAAATAACGCACAAAGAGTGCAACCAATCGGGCTAAAGAGCTGCGAAAATGCAAGGAAATCTACGAACTGTTGCTCAAATGAAAGTGACGCGCTTCCGATGGCACGTAACCTACATTTTGACAAATCTATTGGCACAATCGTTTTAACTGACCTATATTCCAACAGTTTTAGGACATAGAGCAAAAGTGATGGATTAGATTGCTGTTCATTTTATAAATACCGGCTATAGAGTCCACCGACAGTTTGCAGGCTCAATTATAGAGGTTGAAACGCTGTAGCGTGAATAATCCTGTAATTGAATACTGCTGCTAAGAAATTAGTGAATCACAAAAATGTGTCATTATGTAATGACGTTCGTCGTTGGACCGTCCATCTATCTAAAGACTGTATATGCCTTACTATCTAAGAAAGAATTGTTTTTTCTATTATGTGTGTGTTTGTCTCATACACATTGTCCATATCACATTACGATTACAGTAGCCAAAAGAACACAACGGTACAGAAATGCTTATGTACACGTTTCATAGGGAAGGTGTTAGTTTGTACGCGTAGTCGATACTGAAGTAAACACATTCGGTCATCGTCATACAGTTAAGTAATTGGGGAAAAAATGAGATTTGTAAAAAACATCAGACAACTGAAGTGAGTCGATAAAAAATTGGATAAAAATGCGCATCGTTCAACAAAGTATAGCCTACGTATTGTTTTTAATCAAGGTATCCAATTTCCTGACGAAATAGGTAACATGATGTAGGTCAGGGGCGCAACCAGCTCTTCATTTCGAGTGGGAAATTTTCTTGAAATTGCATTTGATGACGTCATCGTGCTTATTCAACCGTGGTGCATTTTTTTTCGCAAACGGTCACAGATAAAGTTATCTTCGCAGCATTTCCGAAAATGAGATCTTTTCAGTTTTAATCAAGATTCAGACCGCACGATCACGATAGAGTAAAAATTAGTAGCCTAATACAAACACCTGGTTCCGTACTCAGCTACTGCAGTCATGGCTTTAGTGCAGTGGCGCAACTAGGGGGTGCAAAGGGGGCATCTGCCCCCGGGCGCAGCGTCTTGGGGTCGCCAAATTGAGGTCGGAATGTTACGTAATATTTACGAAATTATAAATGTCAGTGGATGCTAATATTTACGATTTACAAAATATCAAATGCCAGCTGCTGCTGTCCAGTTGCGAAACCTCATCAAAATCACCGAGGTTCGCAAAGGGAACAGTTACGAACTTTAATGACGTTTTAAGGTTTAGGCGGGGCTTCTTTCTGCACCAATCAGGGCCCGCATGCATGGTCGTCGGAAGGATTTTTTCCAGCGGGGGGCCAAAAGTGGTGAAACTTGTTTTTTCCCGCTCAGAACTAAAAAACAACCTTGTTTTGCTGAAAATTTCAAAATCTACGGGGGAGTCAAGCCCCCCCCTGCTTCTGACGCCCATGCCCGCATGTGGTTTATTCCAACGTTGCATCACAATGCTTTCAGATAGCTGGGGATGCGAACTTTCCAACTTCGCTCTCATTCTATATTTGCGTCACAATGGGACGAGAATCCAGCATTCACAGTGCATGCAGCATGCTGCTTCCCATGCTTTCAGAGCAGCGATGAAACTTGCAGTATGTTGTTACGACAACAGATTTGATGTTTAGGAAAATTTTTTCAGTTTTGATGGCTTGACAAACTTAATGTTGTAATGGGTATGATATGGTTCTGAAGGTAATTGCGATGATTTTTATTTGAGGGACATTTAAATATATGCTGACTACATTTTCAAGATTCTAATTGCAACTGTGCTCCTCTGACTGAAAGAAATTTTGCCAGGCGTTATAAAAACCGATACCGGGCCCCAAGCCCGTAGTCACGGTTTGGGGGGCAAATTACATTTTTAAGGGGGCGAGATTTTTGTTTTTATTATATGTTTTATACAAATTTTCTGGGCACAACAAATACAAAATTTCTGGGAGCACTGTCCCCGAGTACCCCCGTGGCTATGGGTCATCCGGGACCCTCTAGCTTCTGGGTCCTCGTCGAAACTTGTATAGCTGTTATGTATAGTAGTCAGAATATAGATAAAACCATAGGTGGCGGAACGGGGGAGGGCCGCATGGGCCGAGGCCCCCCCACTTTTATTTCTGGGCGGGCCTGTCCCCCCACTTTTAAACTTCGAATTTTGCTTAAATAAGTTTAAGTAACACAATTAGTATTGGGTCCATTGTTAAAGCAAATCGTTTAATGAAAAAAATGTTGCAGAATTTTAACAGTAGTTTGTCAACATTATTTGTAATTTGGCAGGATTTCGTAATTGTTTGGCAGAATATACCGTGCTCAGTCTGTCACACTGCTATGGCTTGCTTACCGCATTGGTGATGTTGAACAGTGTTGCCAGATGGTGCAATTTTACATGCTTGTGTGCATGGGCATCGGAAAGAATTTTTCGCTGTGTTCTTGGTGTTTTCAACAGCCCAGTGGCAACTCCAGCGCACGGATTCCTCGGGCTTAGCCCGAATCTTCGATTACGATATATATCAGAGAACGCAAGCTTGCTTGCTTTGTATATTTGTGCCACCACCCACGGTCCCACTTCACTATGTTGTTAACTTGGGCTCTTAACATTTGGGCCTTGTCACTGTTCATACATTTTCGTTCCATGTCTGGCCTTTCACGTTCATGTTGCAGGTGACCTGAACAAAACAACATCGTTCGCAGTTGGTGTTCTCTCGACTTTGTTCGCTCGCGCTTTACTCGGGCTCATCTATTAGAGTCCCTTATGCACTTAAGTATTTTTTAAAACATAATTCATATTGGATTGAATGTTTTTTGAAGCAGTGGATTTGCAGAGAACATTGGATTTGAAGTCCAATCCAATAGACAGTTCTCATTTCCAGAATAATACCAACTGAACGAAAAATTGTCAAGTAGCTGGGTCTAATATGAATGAGCCTAGCAAACGGAGGACTGACTGGCGTTATCATTACTCTGTGACGTACGTTACTTTATTGGAGAAGTTATCACGAGAAATTATCATTTATTGTTACGTAACTAATGTCACAGAGCAGCGATAATGGCAGCCAGAATGAAAGCAAATGGAAATTTTAGTAACGCAAGCCTCGAACGGTTTTATTCAGTCAGAATAAATCGTATGAGCCCGAGTGACGCTGTTGACCTGGGTCGCCCCTGCAACAGCTTATTTGAATTTCAGGTGGTTCACCGATACATTTTCACAGTGGTGTAATTTTGTTTAAAATAGTGTAATTTAGACCTTTATAAGGTGTGGAGGTAATGTCGTCATATTTGAATGCTTGTGACGTCACAATTGTCAACTCAAACCACAAAAATCATCTATAGTTTTTTGTCGTGCACTTGTGCCCCCCATTTTGAAAAAGGTTCCGCCACCCATGGATGAAACAGCCACCATGACTTAGAAATATATCAATTGTTATACTGAAGACTGATTTTCACTAGTAATTTTGACCTTGATTACAGAAAAAAGAAGCTTGCGTACTTTCATCCCCCGGGACCCTTCTCGTAGGCCCTGGCGTTGAGTAGTTACTAGTTACAATATCATTGTGAACTTTTCAGTTGTATGAATTCGAACTATAAACTGTACATCTATATGGACATGATTGTCGAAATTCAGGTCACGAAATGGCTAACCGAGAACTTCTCAAGGAGCGTCACTGGCCTTAGATATTTTCTGGGTAAATGCATGGCACACGTTTAAATTATGACATAATCGATCAATTCGCCGCCAGGCAAGAAAACTTTATGTTTGAAGTTAGATAAATTAAAAGGAGAGCATTACATTGCAGTATTCTTCAGTCCCGTCGCCACGGGGGGCTTTTGGGGGCTTAGACCCCCAAACCAAGCATGCAAGACCCCAAATTGAAATATGAAACACTATAAATCAGTTGAGATTTTGTCAATTTTTAGAGTGTCAAGCACCCCCGCACAAACCCAAAGCCCCCCTATTGAAAACTTTCTAGCTACGGTTCTGCTATTCCTTTTATTTTCTGTTAACATTTCAGGGTTTTATATCCAAAGGAATGTTTTGGGAGTTGGCAATTTTATATTTGCTTAGTAGTTTTGTATAAAATAAGTTGTCATCAGTTTTCTTATACATTCTTATGTCTGTCCTTCTCTTTTGTGTATTCAAGAGTCTGCCCTCAGTCAGTCCTAAAACAGTGGTTCCCACCTTTTTTGATGCATTCCTCTCTTTGCTTATTTCGGATCTTTTCATTCCTCCCCTGTTCGGGTTCGTAGGCTATAGTGTTAACCACAATTGTAACAATGGTCTTTACTGACGTCAGTAACTTAATGAAAGTGGGACAAAAACTATTTGTTGTCAAGTAATGGCACTGAAGTTTGGCAGCAAAAACGTGTGATAGTCCAGCAAATAACTTACAAATATGAAGTGATATAACTAATTGAAAGAGCCAATGTCAACTTAAAAAATAAGTAGCCTACAACACTTAGGCTACAAAGAATAGGTTACTTACCTATAAAGTGGTACTTCTCCTCCCCTAAAGTCATGCAATTCCTCCATGGGGAGGAATTCCTCCCCGGTTGGGGACCATTGTTCTAAAACTCAAAACTCTGGAGCCCCTACTGCTCGCACCAGAGGTGATTGTGACCAGACCTGACGAGAGAAGGAAACAAGCAGGTACGCTGCATTCGGGGTCTTCAAAAGGCTTTGAAAAACCCATGCTTTAGAACAGGGGTCCACAGATACTTTTTGGCACGACTCTTAAAAATAGTTCTAAAATTCTCGCGACCCAAACATTTCGTGAGCCTATAATTTTGTGGAAAATGCTTCATAAATAAATATCATTTTTGAATGAATGTAGGCAGGAATATTGCGAATGGTTGGGCCAGGCTCGTCACCAGCACCCCAGCAACGGGGGCTTCACAACCAAGCTCTAAGCCCCCAGCACTGAACATAAAATGCAAAAACTCTTAAATAGCAGCCTACAGTAACCCCCAGGCAAACGTAAAGCTAACACAATACATAGTATGTTGTTTCTGTCATCAGGCATTGTCTCCTGGCTACAAATTTTGCTCTACTGGTGTGAAGACAATACAGTCCTGTCGCCACGGGGAGCTTTTGTGGGCTTAGCCCCCCAAACAGAGTTCTAAGCGCCCCGATATTGAAATTAGGAACACTATAAACCAGTTCAGTTTTGTCAATTTTTAGAATGTCAAGCCCCCCAACACAAAGGTAAAGCCTCCCTACTGAAGACTCTTTAGCGACGGTTCTGTGACAATACAGTATTTATTGTTGACGTTTCGAGAGTCTGTGCAAACTCTTTTCCTCAGAAGATAGGCAAGAAACAAAATCAAAGTGTAGACACACCGCATTTGTGAAAATTTATAGAAATAGATAAAATTTTCATGATTAGAAGATAATATTTCATCTTTATTCTTTGAAAGTTTCTGCAAATGTCAAAATTGCTATGCAATATTTTGCAATTTTCGGGGGGATCAAGTGCCCCCTCTGCGTTACGCACCTGATGTAGGTGAACGCAAATCGATAGACATTATTGTAGGTAACGCGAAGGCGTATATTTTTATTTATTCGTTTTGCTCTGACACATGGCCCATATCACGGGGTTTGTTCAAGTAACACACGGATACAAAATCCTTAGACATAACTTGCATTGCCTGTGTGCATCACCTGACCCATCACAAGATAGGTGTCAGGTGATATACACAGGCAATGTTGAAGATGAACGTACGCTAAAACAACGCACCAGTACTACTGTATTCGGCCATTCTCATAGAGAAGCGTTACATACTGGGAGCAGGGCCTGATTAACCATTGGGCAAACAGGGCAAATACCCGGGGCCTCGCACTTTTGGCGGCCTCGCGTTTGAATATCAAAACACTCCTCTACTGGTTTTTCATGTTTTTAGGCTGTTCACCACGCGTCAACATTGTAGAGCTTTTTGATTACTGCGTTTAATGTATAGGTTAAGCAAACTGACAATTTTGGCATTTATCGTTTTTGAGTGACTTAAAAGAATTTTACCGAACGCCACCACGCTTAATGACCCAAGAATTAGATTGAAGTCAGTGCATCCATAAGGTCCGCAGAAATTTTCCAGGGGGGCAATGTCGAAATATTGCTTACCTTTACAGGTTGCCGACGATGCAATGCAAATAGACGTTCTCAAAATGCTTTTCCCTTTCTAGCGTGAAGACAAATTGTGCACCGCAAAGTATTTTCGAAACACCCTCAGCTAGCCGTATGAAGTAAGCCCAATGTAGACACGTTTTTCCAAGTAGAACTCGAGAGACACTGTTTTAGCTGATTTAACTAACATTTAGAGCAGTCCTGCACAACATATGGCCCACGGGCCGCATGTGGTCTGCGAATGTTTTTCTTGCGGCCCTCGAGAGCGTTCTCAATTGTAGAAAATGCCGGGAAAACTCGACCTCGAATGAGTAATTGTTGATCTATAATTTCTTCTTTACTGTACTACAACGAAATCTCTTCACCGAAATGCAATAGACTTTTGCGGCCCGTTGCAAATTTATGTTGTTAATTTGGCCCTTCGAGCTTTCTGAATTATGCAATTTTTCCAGGGGGGATTCGCCTCCCTGCACTCCTCTTAGTTACGGGCCTGCGTGGGCCATTGCAGCAAAATGACGGCACTTTATGAATACTTCTTTAAATTCATGAGCAAAGCGAGGTATCCTTGTTTTTGATCACCCCATCAAAATTTCCACCACTGCTCTAAGTTTTTCTGCAAAGCGCATTTGAAACCGTTACCACAGATTGCCCTCATTAGCACAAGCAATTGTATCCGTGAAGAAGATGGCAATTAGATGATTATCTGCATCAACTGATATCAAATGTTTGCCATGAACCTATCCAACACATCACAGTCTATCACAAAGGTTTTTCTTCGTACCTTCAGGCAAGCGAAGTTATCTATACTTTTTTCCCAATTTAGATTCCCCCAAAAGCGCGGGGCCCTAGGCCATCGTCGATACGTAAATCCATCCCTGGCTTTTCGCTTAGACCTCGCTAAGAGGTCAGAAGCAGAGCCGTAGTAAGGGCCCCCGTACCCCCCGGCCGGGGGGTCCCAAGCAAAAAGGGGACCCCCTAATCTGACTGAGTGCCTTTGTTGCGGCATATAGAGACACCAGATCTGAACTCACGAACAATTGATTTCTCACATTTCCCCTTTCAATATTCATATTTATCTAATACGAAAAAGAAATTAATTTTCACACGACCCATAACTTCCTAAAACCAACCGTTGCTAAATGCATTGTGAATAGCTTCGTTGTCAGCATTTGCCGTGGTAAGTTGACTGTTGTGCAGTTTGCTAAATCCACGTTGATTTTTTAACATTTGCTAAATCCACGTTGATTGTAAGCATTTTTAGTACAGCCTAGTAAAAATTACTCAGGAAAATTAAGTTGTAGACCAGTTACGCAGCTAGAGGTTTTCGCCAGGGTGTGAAACGTAGCTGAAAGGGGCCCACTGGCCACCGTAGGGGCCCCTCGCCAACATTCAGAAAAAAGTGTAGAAATGAAAGTATATCGGGATGTGGATCGCTATATACTTAAGCTCGAAATCACCGGAGAACAACAGTCCAAAAACTTCGAAAAACGCAAAAAACAACGTACTGAAAACCACAAAAAGCTGAATACCGAAATATCAGCAAAACGGGGGCTCAGTTTTTGCATTTACTTGTCGGGGTGAGGTGCGCACCCTTGAATCTCCGTCAATCACACCACTGTTGCATGCCTGCGTTGATTTCGTTTACTGTACAACAATATAATAACCGGAATACAATCATATACAATTGTATTCGTAGCCCACGCCTGTAATATCCAGTGTATCTTGTATCGGAGTTGTCCAATGAAAACACGGAACTTTGTAACAAAGAGAAATCCAGTTATTTGACCAATAACACTGTGCCTAGTGGTGGGCCGTTCAGCACTTTTTACTGGGCCGCGCAACACGTGTTGTAGGCCGTGCTTGCTGCGCTGGTTACGTGGAATCAAACATAGGCTACTGTAACAACTATATAATTATAGAACATTGACTGTTTGACGTTAACACGGCATTGACGTTGTCATTACACAGTAGGGTTTATTACATTAACACAGCATTGCTATGTTACAGATAACTGAATGCAACATAAGTTTGAAATTGGGCCTTCAAAAAAGCACGGGCCTTCAATTGCCATTGAAAGGCCATGGGCGTCCGCATTAGAAGAAAAACGGTCATTCGCCACCCCTTTTGGAATGGCACTAAGAACCAAAATTTTCTAGCAAACCTGAAGTCAGGAGCTTAATTCCGATTAAGTTGATTTAATTATTGCATTGATAGTTTATTTATCGGTATGACACTCACAGTGCACAATAACCAGTTTCACTGTCCTGGTGTTGTGCAGTGATAGGTTAGCAGTTCACTCATGTCCGCTGCTTTGCCTGTCTGCAGAGGTAAGTTGCGAAACTTGCGTGCATATTGTTCTGCTGTTTGACTTTATTGCATAACAATAACATGGTAGCGAATCTTCACGTGTTCACTTGAAACTACAGTGGTAGGCGTTTTGTCGCATGCCGGTGTTGAACGCATGTAATGCAGGGAGACAGTGAGCTCTGATAGCGGATAGCCACATAATTTTATAGCGTATAGTGTGTGAAAAGAAGCATGATAAGTTTGAAAAATCCATTGTTAGTGTCAGACTGAACCCTTGTCCGGTTTGCATATTTACAAAATGTAACCTTATTATCTGAACAAGAGGTTTTCAGCCAATCACAGTGCAGATAACGTTCCAGATCATTGATGAAGCCTGCCCAGCCAAGCCCACCTAGCTTGTGTGAAGCAGCAGCGGCCATTTGAAAAGGGCTTTCACCGTGCGGGTGACTTGTATGCAGCTGGATTGCTACATCATTACCAGCAGTGGCGATTCTAGAATTAAAAAAGTGAGGGGGGCACTGCGGGGCCAAGGAAAAAGTAGGGGGGGCCAACATAAATGTCATCTTGCATGGTTATTTTTCGTTTTTTTGAAGATTACGTCGCTATGATTTACCCTATCAAACCCAACATGGGCTTGTGAATATCGTTAAATATGAACTAGCGTTATTATTCACTAGAGACACCAAACGCCACTGTAGATGTAATCACACACGTGTACTGCTATCAGAGCCGGATTAAAGGGTCGGGGGGCTCGGGGCAATTTTTACTGGAGGGCCCCTAGGACATAATTTATGACGTCATCGTTTGTAAAAGTTGTTTTCGCTGATTCGCAAGGTTCCCG
>JGI24021J15306_10000799_pt1 | contig 27356 bp, 21 predicted proteins | sample Ectturendosymbi1_FD_15306 | JGI IMG/M metagenome (IMG submission 15306) | reverse complement strand
ATGGGAAGGTAGCACGTCTTTCTTTGTTGCTGGTAAGAGCTGTCTGGTCGTAAAAACAACACGTGGTTCAACGGAAAAGAAGCAGCGCTTCACGGCAGACGCGATCTGCTTTTCGAACTTCATCGAAGCGTTTCCAATCCACGGCATGTGTAAGTAGACTGGGCATGTGTAAGTAGAATGTGTAAGTAGACCCAATTTACAATATTGTCTTTATCGTATTTTTGATTTATTTTGTTAATTCTACATATACCTAGGTACATACATAATCGCTTTTGGAGAGCAAGCTTAGTGCAAGTAGTGTAAAAATATGCTGCCGCAGTCACATTCCATAGCGTCAAAGTCGCTACTCGGCTTTGATTGATTGTGTGTTGTTGTACATCAGAAGCGTTTAAATTAAAAAAACCCAATCGTAATGGCGGTCACGTCGACTTCTTGCTCAACTGCAATATCGGCTGCAAAAAGCGTATTGCAGATCGCACACTTACAGCATTGATATTTTCACAAGCGCTTTTGCAGGGATATTTTACGAGCAAATGGTGGCTTTGATTCAAGCTAGGAGCTTAGAACGTCGCTAAAAACAAACTTTTAATACTTGTCAATTCAATGAAATCAGACTTTTTATTTGCAGGCCTAGATCTGAATACAATTGTTCAGGAAAACTACGCCAGACAAATGCACGTTTTATGTACGACGTTTTGAAAACAAGGGGCATTAAAAATATTTAAATGTTGAGACTCGGTTGTTGTTTACTCCCCTATTAAAATTTCTGACCATGCACCTGGCTGCGAGCAAGGCAAACATGCGTGTGATGATAATACAGCATAAATTTCCCACGCAATGAAAGATCAACCCTGCAAGAACTTCGCATACGTCCTTGCAAATGACGATTTCAGGCTGAAAAGAATTTGAAAGCCACAAATCGTTCTGAAACCCGTCGTGTGGGTTCGAACAGGAATTGATCGCTGGAAACAAATACAATGAATAAAAGGATAAAAGAAACAATAAATAAATACCTTGTTTCGAAGCTCTCATTACTGTGTATCGATTCTTTGAAAAAGAAAGAATAAAAGCGAAAGGTAGCCCACTAGCATGGGCGCCGGAAGGAGGCAGGGGGATGATCCCCCTGGATTTTGAAATTTCATATTTTTCTATTCACTTTTTGGTAAAAAAATGTTCTCTTAGTTTCGTCTTGATAAAATGAAATTTCACCACTGTTCCCCCTGAAAATTATCCTTAAGGCTACCCCCTCGGAAAAATGCGCTATTATCCCCCCCCCTGGAAAAAATCCTTCCGACGACCATGCCCACTAGAAAGTCGCTTAAAAACTCTCTTTTTTGAAAATGAGAGTGGCAAGAGGTGGAAAAATCACATCTCAATCATCTTTGTGCAGGAAGTCCTATATATTTTTAATAGCTGCGTTTCTACAAGAACGTTTTCTCTCTAAACGGAAGTACTGACGATTGACAGGTATTTGTATATCAGCAACTTCATGATGTAGCCCAATAGAAAAACGCACGAAATGGTACTGGGATGACATTATTTTACCGCAATGAAGTAAGCAAACGGTGCAGTCATCTACAGCAATTCCCACAGTTACTCACGTGTGCCTCATATTCTTGAGACAAATCTTTCATGGTTTTCACAGCGTAGCAGTTTTACTTTGGTGATGACATTCTGGAGCAGGTGGCGCAGTCTGCTGCCAGTAAACAATGTCTATGGCCTGACCTTCGATAAAATGCTGACTACTTCCTGGTGTCTTGTGCGCATTGCAGCTAAGTGAACAGCAATACGCTAAATAACAAACTTGGCTATTTCGGTTACATTTTGGCTTTCCCTCGGTTATTAATTCAGTGATTTTCTGGTTTGTTATTTCAAAATCGAACGAGTGATTTGGAACCAAGAATAAAAAAAGTGAAAAAATATTTCTTGTTCTTGGATCACACGTGGAAATTATTTCCATGGCAACGTAGCTGCTTAACAGTAACTGCAAAATTTTGTTAGGGCTCTGTGTTTTACTTTGCTCGCTCTTTTAATTTTCTTTTCCTCAACGAATCTTTTAACTTAGCAGAATTTGGCGAAGGCAATCGTGGGATTAGCAGTCTTGACACCCACAGTTGAGAAAATTATCCAAGTGAAATATGGGAATATTGAAGGCAAGCTCTTCTTCTTTTGCAGTGCTTAAGAAAGTAAGACTGAAACAGTAAACGAAAAGGTTCTTTGACGTTGTTTTGCCAATAAAGATAAAAAGGCCATCACCCATCGCATTTTTTCATCTGTCCTGACGAGTCGCGAGGCAGAGGGCAAAAGTCTATTGAATGTTGGTAAAATTGTTATATTTCGACATCTGGGCAAAAATGCTGGAAAGTTGGGCAGAGGAGCGAGGAAGACATATTTTCTGTTTATAGTTTTCTTAGTCGTTGGAGCGTTTGCATCACAAAAAATGGGAAAATTCACACCATTCAACCACCTGAAAGGTTAAACCGCCCTCATATAAACGTTACGTCAAGGGAATAAAAAATGGAATATATTTTTTTAAACTCACGGCGGATTTGACAACCTGTCTACGCTTATGAATTAGATCTGTTATCGGGCAGAATCAAGTTTCTTTGTTACAGTAATGACACATTCAGTGAACAGCTTCGTGAAGACGTCAGACACGATGTTTTAATTTCAGACAGTAAGACTTTTTCTGGTCTCGAGGACGAAACACGATTGTTTGAGGAAAAAACACTAATCGTTGCGACGTCAAACCAAAGAGCGACCGTTGTCCGTTTGTTATTTTTCTGTACATGCTTTCAACGCCCATTCAGAGCCACAAAGTCCCTTTCGCGTAACGCTCTTTCCGACTCCTTGTGGCGTGGCCGCTTTGTATTGAATTCGTCCGAAACCTTGATGGTTGGCGGCGGTTTACAGAAAAAGCAGTTTTCCCGATAAGCTGCCCTGGATAAAGCGCAAATATTGTGGGTCGGCTACGCGTTTCCGTCTCAAACATCAAGCGAGTTCAACCTTGGTTCAATTGCGATCGTAATATTTCCGAACAAACACATGATTTTTTCGTGCAGCGACCGTGCCGCTTGTTTACGGAGAAGAGAGAAGCGCTCCGCGCGACACAAGGAAGCCTTCCGATACGTCAACATTAATCACACAATGAGGCAGAACTTGTTTGCGCCTTTGTTTACCATGGCGAGCCGCGCGCAGCAGGCCTGGCGGCTTTTGCAACGGCGCAGGGCTTAGTGTCTGTATGCCTAGCAATGCGACAGCACAGCTTTACACTTTTCCCAACATTTTTGTTTTGTGGCCATCTGAAGAATGCCGCATTTGCCTTGTTCTCCACAATTTCCTACAGATCAGAAAAGGCTTCAGTGACTCGAAGACGGCTTGAAAACCGGAAGGAGGGATCGGTGTCTGGAGTTACAAAGAGCCATTACACTGTTTGTTAGTAAGCATACGTGTGTGACAGAACCTCTACGAGGCAGAATGATCGCTTTCAAAAAGTTCCAACGCGAGCCCGGGCAAGGGTTAGGGTAATTGAGTTGCCCGTCTGTCTGTGGACTATAATTTTCATCCCCACAGAGTCCTAAGAAACGCGTGGCCAATACGTTGGGTTCAGGTTCAGTAGCAGGGGATGCTAGAGTGAAGAAATATTCCCCGCACCTGCTTATCGCCTCCCCATACCTAGACTGATTGCCTTGAATAGTTGAGGAGCCCAGTCTGTCCTTGAAATCGACTATTTGATCCATAACTGCAGCCCTGTCAGGCGTCACGAATCCGGGCCAGAGCCGACCTGGAAATAATGATGATTGGAGGTTCTTCCAGTCTACCAAAAACTACAAAACTCTCGAACTGCAGTCCCATCACCTGCTGCAGTTCGATACAATTACAAACATTTTGCAGCACAGAGTCATGCCAAGTGTAGAAGGTTATTGAAGCAGTCAAGCAAAACCTGCCACGCTTTCTGCAGACGGGGTCTGTTTTTGAAATTTTTAACGATGAGTGAACCCATATCGTCACGTGTGGCACCTACGTCGTAAATGACGTCAGCGGTTCCACGTAGTGCCTTCGTTGAAACCAGAACCGTCGCTAGAAAGTCTGCCATAGGAGGGCTTTACGTTTGTGCAGGGGGGTTTGACATTGGAAATTCGATGAAAACTCCACTGATTTATAGTGTTTCATACTTCAATTTTGTGGGGTTTGGTGCTCTGCTTGGGGGTCTAAGCCCAACAAAGCCACTCCGTTGTGACGGGACTGGTTGTAAGCAGAATCGCAAAATAATTCCAAAATATAAATTCGTAATAGAAAAATTGAGTGGAAATCCTGGTAAAAAATGTCTTTTTCACGCTGGTACTCATCCTCTGCGAGAAAATTTTCACTGTTGAATCCGATCTAAGCGATCCACGTCTGTAGTGTCTGTGTTTACTCTTTTAATAAGTAGATCATTTTTCTTAATCTCAGACAAACCCCGTATTTTCGTTTCCCCCTCATCTTTCTGTTTCATCTCGATCATTTTTACTTATCTCCAACAATTCACTCCAGCATCTATTTTTTCAAGCGAGGCGCCTGCCAAATTCCTAAATATTTTGGTGGTTAACGTGTGTTTTTCAAAAACTAATGTCACGTTTAGATTCACATTTACTTTCGTAGTTTTCAAGTCGCTGGACAATCACGTGCAAATTTCACTTCGAAGCTTGTTGCATCAAGACCTGTACAAATAGCTCAAGTATTCTCGCTGTTGGTTATATTTTCAGGGTGCAAAGCTTCTTAAAACAGACTAAAATAGATGTAACAGTCCTATTCAAACAACACGTACAGAATCGCTACCGTCTGAACAAGCTTCGTAGGTGGAGACGTTTTATCAGATCGTCTTTGGGGAAGCGGTGGCAAAGTTTTGCTTCTATGTTTGTTGAAATTTGTCTCTCAATACATTTGCTATTATCCGTGACCTTTTTTTCAAGCCCCACAAATTTTGTTATTTGTGTTTGGGTAACATTAGATCACATGGAGAATCAATCAGAATCTGAACACAGGAAGGAAATGTATTCCACCTGTGCATGTAACTCCCTACTGTATATACGCCTGTAAAGCCGCTATGTGTGCCTGGATAAGAAACTGAAAAAACGCACGTGGTAGCGAAGCAAAAATATCATTGTTTCACAGGAAACGACCGTTTGTAGTCGCTAACCTAACATATGCTCGCCTGGATGGTCGACATTAGACAAACATGATCCCTGTTTGAAGTCATCAATGTATAGAAGCAGCAACACTCTTTGTATAGATTTTACCCATTAATTGCAAACTTATTGAAGTCTTCAAGACAATATGTTTAGTTGTTTGCGTGAAGCAGTGCTGTCTGTCTGAAGTAATCAATTTTAAGTGTCTGATTTATCTTTTTGGAAAAGCAAATCAAAAAGGCGGTAATGGTATTATTCAGACATATACGCAGATAGTCGACATTTCATGTTGGTTCAAATAGTTTTGTGAACAACACGGAGGCGTTCTGTATAAAAAAATACCTTGACTGTTCAAAACAAGTGGTTGTAAAACTGGCCTGGTAAATAAAAGAGCTGTTTTTTATTTGTACAGCGTCGACGTCAGTTAAAAACAAAAGCTGTTTTGTACGTCAAGCCCATAGAACGCACGTTTAGTTACAGATAGTTACTTCTGCGGTTTTACCGAAGTCAACCTGACGTTACGAAGTTTTACCATGAAATCTGGTCGAAATGAAATTTGAACAAATTTACACTGTTTGATCGATACACTCATCACGCTTCCGTGATAACGTTGCAGAAATTTGAGCCCATTCTACGTCTGACAAAAAAAGCGCTTTTTCAGGAAGAAAAGCTATCTTCCAAGATTGTTGAACATCCGGACTTCCAACAATATGAATAAGTTTCAAAAGATGCTAAGCTGCGGTGTCACCTCTGTAATATGCTGTGTGGTAATAAGTATGTTTTTTACTCAATATTGTTTTTTGTACATCGCTTAACATGCATTTTACACCTGCCATGGTGTAAATAACGTCAAATAAGCACGAGCAATCACTCTTTTCCACGATTTGGAGATTTTGTCTAAATTTTGACTGGGTGACAATGTTTAAAAATAAATCATTAATTTTTCCCCTGTTTACCAAGGAAGTAACTAAACTCCGCTGAAAAACAAGTGAAAATGCGCCAACACCTCTGTCTCCGGCAAAATGCAATTGGCTATTCTCGCGACAGAGTGGGTTTATACTGAAGTATGGGCTAATGAACTTTGCAGCGTAAAAACAGATGCTATTACCAGCAAAGTAACGATAGGGATGATGACAGTGGTGTAGTGGAGGGCGGACACGGGGGAGATCGTTCCCCTAAAGTTTTCAAAAGGGAACAGCTTTTCCCAAAGTGGCACCAACGCCCTGTCAATCGTGTGTTTTTTAGTGAAATTTCTTGTGAAAGAATCCCGAACTATCGTGACTGTAGAAAAACATTTTTTCGTAACAGTCCGTGTTGCCGCCCCGATCTTTGGTATTACATCCATGAATATTATTGACCTTCAGCAAAAATTGGTACTGCTTTAGTTAGTTGGAAATCCTTCCACGTTTGCGATTTTCGTTGTTGAATGTACCGGTCAAAGTGGAACTGCGGAAAACAAAAGCATTGAATCATCCGAAAAGTCAGCATTTCGAAACGCTGCCCGTGATCTAATCAATTCTCTGTCTTGCGTCATTTCGTCAGCTAATAAACTGCTCGTACGTTTGGCTCTCTGCTGAAGCGTCACGTGATTTTGTTGACACAATCCACGTGACCGACAAAGGCGCATGCAAACGGCCTGCAAGGATCTCTGCAGGAAAAAACAAACGATTTTGGGTGTGGCGTGGGCGGTGTTGCGATCGATTGGCGAGGCTGCCACTGTCTTTTTCGTGTTAGACAGAGTGGTGCGCAAACGTGTTTACCATCACGCGCTGGAGTTGGCTGCAAGACTGCAGCTCTCACTGAAAAATGCAGCGCGTGTGCTTCCACCAGTTTCGCTTTAATTTTGTATTTACTCACCGACTTAGAAAACACAAGCATTTTAACTGCTTCTGATTCAATTCTGAAATTGAATTTCATTTGCTAACGTTTCAAAGTAATTTGTTTTTAATAAGATTTTATTTTTGCTAGCTAAACAACGGTGTCATTAGGAACGACCTCAACTGGAAAGGCCACTAACGATCAAACATATCCAGCGTACACCTGCCACATGTTCGTTCGCCCAGGGATGGAAATTTGTAGCCCCTCGGGCAATTTCCTCCGCGAGCCGCCACTGTTTACCATGACCCCTCATAAACATCTTCAATTTCTCTTGTGTTCAGACCACGGCAGGGTGGCAGTTGCCAATAACACTGCGTGAATAGTGACGGAAATAACAAAAGGCTCGCTGGGAATTGACGGTATAGCCTCCAGCTCTCTGGGTTGTCTTGGTTACCACCTTTTCAAAATATTTTAATCAACCCGCAAGGCTATTTTGTCGAACGTTCTAATCGATAGGAGAGGAAAAATTAAAGGATAATAAAATTTGAAGGAGAATAAAATTTAATAAGGTTGCTTTGAGTTTAGAGATGCACTCAGCAAAAAAGAAACTAGGAACCCGCAATTTCGCTAATCTAACAAGAAATAATTCTTTCATTTTTATTCTCAAAACTTTCTTATCAGCAACACACGACTTGGGAGAAACGATATCCACTTGATTTTCATAGACAACATCCACTAACCTTAATTTTACAAAACTGTATGCCTAATAAAAAATCAAGGCATTACGTTTGCCACGCTGACTAAGATATCTGAAAGGCAATAAAACGGCTACGGAAACATTTTATTGACGTCATACTACAACATACGAACATTTTTTGTAAATATCAAGGAACAATTGTCAAACTGGTCTTCCTCATGCTTGTGAATCAGCAAAGCACAAACTAAGCGTGATTTCAAAAGCGTCATTTAGACGAGACTGCAGCTGGAAAGCTTGTCTATTTTTACCCGGTTTTCGAGTCAGATTTAAGCTGGAAGGGTTTGCGGGGAACCGAAGACGACACAGTAATCAAGGCGTGGTGTAAACTATACTTACGCATCGCAACAGCTTTTTCAGAATATTTAAAACAAAGATGGAAAACAACGAGGTGGTTACAAACCTTAATGAATCATGAGGGTTTGCATATAGGCCTAATGAAAAGAACGTTTTTGTGTTAAAACCAGCAAAGGAAAGCGGAAAAGCCCACTAAAGAGATACTGTAACTGACGGATGGACAAAACGATTAGATTTGATATCTGTAGACTATTTGTAAACACAAAAATACGAAGGAGACCCAAAGCAATCAAATCTCCAAAACTGGCATTCATGATTTCGAAGAGGTTTCAGCCTTACGAGACAATTGAAATGCGAAAAGCCCTTGTTTGAAACCGCTTGTACTCTTACGGCTACAACTAACAGGTTGAACTCGAAAAACAACTTAGCAGCGCTTTGTCATAGCTGTTCATCACCGACGTCTTTTGCCAAGTTTTGCGCGCCCTAGTCGAGTCATGCCAGTTCTCTTCGTCTTGTTAATCCGAGTGTGACGTCAGGTACTCGAGGAGGTGACCTGCATCCGACGAGTATTGTGATCTCCGGGCGACTGTTTGTTGCTGGCCGAAGGACAGATGCGTCTGCCGATGATAAAACCGGTTTCCTTGGGCGTCGTTCGCATTATTATTTTAATGCCAGCCAGCTACTTACCAACGGGCACCGACGACGGCCAAACCCTTTGTCAATCAGACCATTTACGTTTGCGCCTGCTGCGCCGGCTTTAAAACGCGGCTGAACGACCCTGTACTGCGTCTGGCAACGTATGAAACGCATCGCTTCCTTTTCTGGGCAAGAAATCTAAGCAATCGTTTTTGATGCTAAGCAGCAACGACTTGGAATCTCAAAGGGAGATGGCGTTGTGACCGCTCGAATGGTCGTTTTTTAAACTCAACTGGCGCTAAAATGCAAGCCTCTGAGATACTTTAGCTATAGTCAACGTCTTGATAACTAACAGTGATGGTTGTCTTTAGCCCGTGGCTGACCAAGTGCCTTCAAACCAGAGCGAATAACGCAGTTCGCTTAATGTTTGTGGCACCTTTCGATCTCTTTTGTGACGTGTTGTGGCCGTGCCAACTTGAGCTACGGGCTAATCAACCTTGTGATTTTAATTGGCGGAGGTGGTAAAACTTTGCTTTTCCTAAAGTTCTGTCAAAACCCTTAGCTTTTCCAGACTAAGCTTCGACTACAGATTGGTCTCATGCATAGGATTCGTTGATGAAACGTTGTGATTTAAAAAAAGGTTTTATCAAGACAAAAATTCTAACTTAATAAAAAATCTCCATAGTCTGGGATGAGTTGGAAAACTCAAAAACACCGTATTTATTCGATTGCACGAAATGGTGTTAAAAAATTAATATAAGCCACCCTTGGTTGTAAGCCGCACTTGAACATAGGTTAGTCTACCTAAGCCTCTGAGATACTTTCGCGTACTGGCACGTTTCGCGTTTTTGGCAACCCTGGTAATGATGCTTCACCACTACAAATGTCTTCTGTTCATCATAATCCCTCCTGTGATGGAGTGTACCTTCTGGATAAGATAAAGAAAAAACAATGCAAGCAGCCCTTAATTGTAAGCCGCACGAAATGATGGAAAAAAAAACTTTATAAGCCGCGGCGTACAATCGAGTAAATACGGTATGTGCAAAAATATGAACAATCAACAAACATCGACTGAAAAGGTTGTTGCTAGGTACTGTATGAATGCATATTGCTTCATCCATCAATTTTGAAAAACGTTTTTGGGCCCAAGACTTCACCGCTATTTTCTTGTTATGTCTAGTCACCGTCATTCGCTACGTTTTCGAGCCTGATTTTCACAATTACAAATGACTAAATGACACACGCAGAAGCAAGCAGGGCATGAAATCCACGAGGTATTGCCAAATGTACCAAAGACAAAGCCACCTTAAAGTGGTAGACAACAAAACAAACCGTTCAATTCTGTCACTCGATCTATATGCAGCCGGTCGTATTGAACGTTTATCCCTCTTTTACTCTGTAGCGCTGTAGTTCACATCCAAACGTGGCCTCAGGACATCAGACTACTATCCTTGTATCTCTAAAAATAGTAGCGCCTTCGGTAATGAAGTCAAGCGTCGCATCACGTGATTGAAAGTATCGTAGGCGTACGTCACATGGGGTGTACAGTTAAAATATTTTGAGAAACACTTCATCACAAAAAAGCACATTTTCAGCTACACTGAAGATCATTCATTTTTTTCTATTAAGGGTTTCACGAAGATAACATTATAAGCGCTGCTATTTCGGTGTCACATTCAAAAGCACAAAAGGTTGTTGGGTAACGTTACTACGCGATCCCACCCGACCCCGACTGCATCACTGGGTGGATCCGCGAAAACGTGCGCTACCTGCGAAACATACGACACTGTGGTATAGATATCGCACACGTGATAGCTGCAATGCCTTTATTATTATCAAATTTGCCGCTGCCTAATTTTTTTTCATTGTTTTGCTTTCAGTGTAGCTGTTGTAATGTTGATAAATCTTTACTATAACCACCTTGCAAATCAGTTGGTCGTAGTCCAATTTTCTCTCAGAGGCTGCACTTTAGTGCCAAATTACAATGATTTTTTATTTTTGTTTTACTTCAAGGGGGCAAATGTTAATGCGCTTTCTTAATTTATCATACCGCGCTTCACTTGGAATTTTTTTATTTATTTTCCTTTTCCTAAATGAAAAAAATCGATGATTAAACAACAAAGTTTTCGGATAAAGGTTTCAGTCATCATATTCTATGAAAACATTTAACATTTTTTTGGCGGGTTTGACCATTTTCGTCGTATTGATTTACGAAGTCAAAATCCTTTTTATTTTATTTCGTAATCCCATACTTTGGCGTCGAATCACACGCGAAAACAACACATTTAAGCACGCTGAACTTGTGTACAACACATTTAAACACCGTAAACCTGTCGCACACAGCGGACAATACAGCGGCGGGTTACACATGGTGAGCCACTCAGACAAGAGCAATATTGAGCGTAAAGAATGGACACAAAGAACTAGGACAAAGATTACGGCAATTTGACAGTGGTTTTAAAAAAGAAGACATGTATCGAGGTCCGGACATCTGAAGTGAGCGGATGAAGATGTTGGGTGAGGAAGTACTAATCACAGCTTCAGATGTCTCAGCGAAACACGAGCCCTGTTGCTGACGAACATTGGCATTCTTGTAATGCAAAGTTTGACACACACGATTGCAGGCGACACGTAAACGTAAAAAAAGTTGTGTGCTCTTGTTCCAAAGTTTTTTTCTCTTTGATTTCAGAATAAGTTTTACTACTTGTTGAAATAAAGCCGTGGGTCGGTGTTCACAAAAATGCCTAAAAACACAGCTTAGTTACATAAAGAACGTAGGCAATTCTAATTCAAAGACAAGGGTTCATTTTATCGTATTTGACAATACATTATCACTCACAGATATAGTACTTAGGCTTCAAACTTGATTTTATATTTTTCTTTTCAATACTATTTTAGGACTGAGAATGCGTAGTGGTCGAAAAAAATTGAAATCGAAAAAAATGTCTGATAAATTCAAACCCGCCGCCTTTTTGGAGACCAATTACTTGAATACAGACATGTGCAAGTTTGCATCATCGCAAAAAGAAAAAAGCAGAGCCCATTCGGCTGATTCCTCGAAAGTCTGTAGCAAACCTAGAGCTTTTAATTGGATTGAGAGTCTAACACAGCTATGTCCAGCCGATATGCCTTACTGGGCTAAAAATTACGCCAGAAAACTAGAAATCAGTTTTGCACCGCGGTGTCAGTGGACATCTGCCAGTACGCAGTACATGACAGGCAGGCACTAAAGACCATTTCATCAAAAATGTCGAATTTAAGATTATCAAACTAAAGACAGATGGTTGTTCGTATTGTACACACACAATAATGAAAAGCTTACTGGGTCGCACAAAACCTTCGATTCAGGGCCGGCCTAAAGCCGATGCAACCGATGCAGCTGCATTGGGCCCCGCGCCTCTGGGGCCCCGCGTCGTGATCTGTTTGGGTAGATTGTTCATTTCTGCCAGATACGCCTTGCACTTGAGAATGCAGTAGAAACGCCACGTAAATTTTATTGTTAACAAGGAACGCTCTCGTCAGTACTAGCGAATTTCCACTATTATCGAACTTTAGCAAACATGCTCAATTCTCGTGTTAGTGCTTCGCATCTGCGCTCTGCCACGATCGTAACCCGGTTGAGTGAACACGATGACGTCATAAAACCACGCTCAGAGGAACCCCGCGCCCAGGTCTTGCATTGGGCCTCGCACCTGCTAGGGCCGGCCTTGCTTCGATTGGGCCGCGGGTTGGACGTGGCTGGTCTAGCACGTATCTGGGCAGTGAATATTTGGTTAGCACGGCACAACCGGGATGTGTCTTGTCTCTTGCGCGCCACCTGGAGATGAAATGTGTTCTTTTGGCGAGAGCAAAATATGTGGTGTTCTTTTAAGTTTTGGGGCTGCTTTTTTCAGTTGTGACGTGAAATGAGTTTTGACAACAGTGCCGCACAGCAAGGTTTTGGGAGAAAGGTTTTGAATTTACTTCGGAAAAGTAGGTGTAATTAAGGACGCCGGTACAGTGGTGGGGAAGGAGGATTGTAAAAATGTTGAATACAATGGAAAATTTTATATAATAACAAAAGTTCTAACCAATAAGCTTGTTTCTTTCCAAAATGGCATTCATTTGACAAAACTTTGGCTTTTATACAAGAAGACTTTTATGAAAATTCCATAAAACCAGCCAACACAACAAACACGCTGATTGTTGAATGAACAAGCAAAACAAATTGATAAAATAAACATGGCATGTAGTGATTACTGGAGTAATAAACAGTCGCTAAAATTAAGTAGCACAAATCTTTCCAGTGTGTGGATAATTTTCTGTAGTTACAATACGCATTGTTGTATTTTAGGCATTGTTTCGTTTTTACGTGCCACGAATTCAAAACCGTTTACTCGATTTCAAAACAAAAGTGCACACATGGTGAGGATGATTGTCGCATTTACATGTTTCACAAGAATTCCCCTGGAAAATAACAACAAAATTTATGGAAAACCATTCTGAAATTTGGGATGTACGAAAAGCTGCAGTGAATTTGTTTCAAGTCGATCTTGACAGACAATTAAATTACCTGTGATACTGTTTATGAAATTGGCACCTCGGCCCCGTTGCCTCCTTGTGGATGGGGGAGCAGGGTCCCTGGGTATAATGCAAGTAATCACCGGAATAAGCATCAGAGGAAAAAAGCCAAGTTGTCGTAAATGCAAACTGATAAAAAACGTTTGCCTCTTTAACAATCAAATTAACGTTTTACATGACTACAACTGGCTTTTTTGTTACAAATTTGGCAACGTTCACAACATCTTTTCATACCGGCTTTCCTTTACGATTTATCTGATCAATCTTGTTATTTTGCTTGACATTTTTGAAATTGGCAATTGTTTCGTGCTGAATACTGTGCAAATCTGAAGATGCAGGCCACACGTTCTCAACCTTTCATGGTCTGTGCACCCCTATCGAGTCCCTCAACACCCGTGGCCCCTGCCCTTTAAACCCTGCTGAGGAAACCTACAACCGCTATACGAGACTGGAAATGGAGGGTGTAATGCAACCCAAAGTTTGCTTACGTTTTCCTGGGACATGTGACATCCGTTATGTCCGGAACAACTATTTTTGACTTCCCGAAGTCCATTTTTATTCACTTTCACAACAAAATCGTATCTGCGCAGCGAAACACACGTAGCATACAAATTTTATACACCCGTCCACCCAAAGAACGTCCGTTTAGAGGAGAATTTTTATTTGTGCGTAGAAAGTGTCATGCGCGTTTTAAATCCGTTTTTTTTCTTCACATCAAGTCATGGTGTAGGTTTACTTTTCACATACAAGGTTTCCGATGTTGTATTTGTAACAAAACATTTTGCACTTAAAATCACATTAAAATTTTAAGAGAGTAGGGTGCACAAAATTTGCTACACATCAGATAACCCTGCGTGGTAGAGTGCCCTAATTTGCTATTTATAGGCTTTCTGAGATATTTTTGTAAAGTAACTCTGGCACTATTCCATTTGTCTCTGAAAATCAAGATAAGTCATGGAAAAACAGGTTTTGAGCACTTTTCCAAGTATATGAAATCAACAAAAACAAGCCCCTGAGTCGTGGACTACCCATGATTCCTGAGCAGGGTTGACGCGGATTTCGATTCAACATATTTACGTTCTATTATTTTATTCACCACACTAGGCAGCTAAGCTGGTGAAAGCCTCTGCACGTGACTCCCCAGCGAAGACTTCGTGCCCTGGGCTTAGCCATCATACAATATTTGTCATGATAAATACTGTAGCATGCATTTTGATCATTTTTAATACATAAAAATCTCCAAACTGTTTGGAAGTTCGCACAGTATACGGTGCTGCACGGTCAACCTTTCACTGAAGCTGTGTTCAGACTTACATGTTCTCTGCTGACAGCCGGAAAATTGGGTTAGATGGGCGCGAAGCAACAAAAATGTATGGTAATTTGAGTATGATGATAGTAGGAAAAAAGATGTTGGATTTGGTTTGAGAAAAACCTGTTGTCCTTACGCACTGGCACTTCTGTCCCGAACAAAACGAAAGCGTTACACTTTAGTATTACTCCTTTACATCAGGCCCTGTCCAAATCAATCAATCAACTTCAAACTGTTTCAGGCGTATCCACTAGAACACGGGGAAAAATGCGATTTTCTGAAATTTCCACCCGAGTCTTTGAAAAAAGATAATAAAAATCTCTGTATATCCAATGAAAAAACTTAAACTAAAAGAAAATTCAACGAAGAATGTATCCAACGAAAAAGTTCAATTTTTTGCACACTATATGTAGGAATTTACAACACGTGTGGCGATTGTCAGCATGAGACAAACTTTCTCCTGAAGGATTTAGAGTAACAACTTGAAAGTCTTTACTAACGGAAACCAGCGGCAGGGACGCAACCAGCTGATATTTTCGAGGGAGAAAATAACTAAAATGATTTTGAACATTTCGATGGGGAAGCAATTGCCCAGTTGCTCCCCCATGGTTTAGGGCCGGACCACGGATCTTCTTGCTAATCACAATGTCAAATGGCAGCGTAAAAAAAGAATCAAAATGGCTGGTAGGGCCTCAACCAGATATTTTGGAGGGGGCAAAATGGTTGTAACTTGTTGTTGTACCTAATAACTAAACGTTTTCGAAGGTTTCGGGGGGGTGGGCAATTGCCCGATTTCACCCCTGGTTGAGGCCTGATGACGGGTACTATAATGCTCATATTCTTTCCTGCAAACAGGTATGCTGCATTATGCGAGTAATTGCTGCACTTGAATGTTTAAATGAAAAAAGCTTTGGTGAGACTAAAGCTGTTGATGTAATAATAATTAGAAGAGATCTATGGGTCGTATTGACATAGCAATGAAACTGCTGGGCGGCATTTCTCATGCAACATCAAATACAGAATTTAGTCTTTCACGAATCTGTGCAATTTCTCCGGACTTTTAGTCTAGACATCACACGACCAAACCCGGCAACCCATGTGGTCCTTTCGGTCAACCTGGTGGCCGCTGGAGCCATCCTGGTGACACCTGAGGTAAACTTCACTCCCCTGAATTGCGGTCGTTCCAAGGTCGAAGTACATCTACCTGTGGTTTTCTAAAACGTTGTTCTACAAACTTTAATATTCGCACGAACAACATTAATCAAGCATACGAACACGCTTAAACCTTACGAAAGTTTTCTAATATAAAATACGAAAAGCTCTTTGATCCGTATGCTCTACTGTTCCTATAAAAATACTTTAATGCGGCGTACGATTCTTTTCGATAACAAAGCAGATTGATATTGAACCGGTTGTGGTTGGAAGCTCACAAAAGTGAATTATTTTAAGACGTGGACTTCAGCTGCAGTTGCGACGCTTACAGCTGGCACAAATGAGCATACGTTTTTTGCTGTGCTTTTTTGTGGAAGTAAGCCAGGGTGTTGTTACCGTATGCCAAGATGGACATCTTTGGCAGAAAACATTCCTACAACCGTTGAGACAGGAGACAAGACAAATCTAATTTAATGACGTTTCGTTCGGACCATCCCTTTTTTGTGACGTTCAGAGCCAGCCCAGCCCAAAATTTTTGGGGGCGCCAAAGCTTGGGGGGGCCAAAATGTTTGGTTTTAGACGAGCAATAGTATTTTGTTTGCGATACCGCCTCTCAAAGCACCAAATGGCTAAATATGCTAACAATTTGGGGGCCCATGGTCCTCACTGGCTACGCCTATCTCCCCTCCCAGCCGTTTCTCCAGCCTCATTGAGGGCTTCCGCGATATCCATCTTAGACAAAGCACTCTCTCGATGAACAGGGCCTATTAAAGTTTGGTTTCACTGCCAACTGAACGCTCACCCTCGCTGATCGCTCAAAGGCATAACACTCGACTGAATATAAAGTTTTTGACAGACCACTGCATCGGTGACTTCGTGAGAGGCACCAAGGGCCACTTCAAGGAGCAGCGGCTCAACAGAAATCGGGTCCTGTTTTTACTGGAACGTTTCATTAAACGCCAGAAAATAAATCCTACTTTGCAATTACAAGTGTGTAGATTCAGAAACCTTTCTAGGATGTCGAACCCGTGAAAAGTTCTCGAAAAAACTTCAGAAAAGAACAATGCTGATTTTCTGAAAAATGGTCAAATGGGTCTACAACTGCTTGTTCATTCTGTATGGGTTACCGGCCAATGCAAAATTTTGAGGTTTGACAAAATTATTTTGGGAACAGAAAATCGTTTTTAATTTCCAAAAAAAGAAACATTTCAACAGCGAATTTTGCAAAGTCCACTCCAATTGTGACCCTGCCCCTGCGTACCATCACGAGAAAATTACAAGTAATTAGGATTCTGTGCGTTGTATACAAAAACAAATAAAACTGATTTGATATCATGAATACATACGTACAACAGAGGTACTGTACATGTAACACAAAGCTCGTTTTAAAAATTGCTGGTGAATTTTGTCTGTAATTTCATTGATCTGTGCAGCACAAAGCCAACCGTCATCCGTAAACAATTTTACCATTGCACTTCACTCGCTATTTCACTCACTTTTCCCACGTTCGTTTGCGCAAAAATGGCTTATTTAGTACTGTCTTGTGCAGTATCTTCGGACAAATGTGCTACAACAAATCCTTGCGATGTAGTTTCTTGGCAAAGACCCTGACAGCCTCCCGGTAATGTCCCAAGCATAAACAGAGAAAAGCGTATCACCCGACTGGGATGATGGGGAACATGTATTCGAAAACGCGACTGTGATTTAAAACGCGACTCTATACGTTTCTCCCAATACGGCGCCAACTTAATATGCTAGAGCTCAGGTCTTTCAAAACGCAATGTCGATCAAACCGAAAGTTCGGACAGCAACTGTAGAGACAGATTGGTATTTGAAAAAACGTGCCCATCGCTGCAAGCATGTTTGATTTTCCACTGCCTGTGAAGCAGAAGCGTTGCATGCTGCGTCTCCAGCTGCGAGATGCGTTGCAGAAGACGTGTGTTTCTACGAACACAGTTTTCATCCTTATATCATGTCCAGCTTTCAGGCAATGTCGCAACAACTCTCTTTCTTGTTAACGGAAGGAAGTCCTAGCGTATAATCTACGTTAGCACTTGCAGGCTAAAAATTAGGTCCGATTGGACGTAACGCGTTAGTTTTAAATGTATTCATTAGATGTACGATCACCAGAAAAATCAGTTAGAGAAAAAAATGTGAAAATTTTTCGCAGGTAGTAAAATCTAAAAACGTAGAAATATGTAACGAATGACACCTCGTCGCTGCAGTCAATACTGAAAATGATGGAATACTACACAATATATACAGTAGGCCTAAGTGAAAAATCGAAGTTTAGCGTACAAGCGACTGTCCAAAGTCTTTGGACCAACATTTTCAATTGCACATGTTGGTAAGTGTAAAGATCTGCCGATATTGATTTTCGCCCTTGTCAAATTACTGTAATCGATGGGGTATAATGCTTGCACTAATGAACGATTTTGCTATTATTCAAGAATACCACCGAATTACCCTAAATGTACATATTTTTACTCAAAATACACCAATGTACCTCAAATTTCCTGGTGCTATAAGCTTGTTATTTAGGTGAAAAAAGGAACGTAATAGTCAAATCGACAATTTAGATGAGCAAAACCCTGACGTCTCTGCAGTCTGCAAACGTTTTTGAGCGTTTCATTTTGAATTAAAAATTATTTTCATCCGGGTATCGCGGGTTGTCAAAAACGTTCTTTCCAGTAGCATTAAAACAGTAGTTTCATTCACTGTGGGATCACGACATGAATGATGCATGCTGCATGATTGGTAGCAGATTGCTGATAATAATTTACGACGCATGTGCAATTTCATCAAACACGCTTTCGGCAATGCTACTGGAAATACAAAGACACACAACTAGTTTTTTATCTATTCTAACTAGCCTGGAAAAAGACTGAAAACGCTTTAACCCTTACCTGGTTATGCACGTATCGCTTCACCATGTTTTGCTTTATTTTGACAATTTCTTTCTGTTTCATTTGCTTATGGAAATAATTTGTAGGAAGTCAAGCGGTTTTTCAACGTGATATCAGCACAGCCTGACAAGGTAGATTTAACGCGGAACACCTGCTCAGCGCATGAGCTCTGGGACCATGAGAAAATTTACGATTTCTTGCCTTTTTTCTTTAAATCGATTCAAAACTGCAGATGTTCCTCACCTGACAGTATATGCTGACGCGCTTGAATTAACATTAACTTTCACAAGAAGAAAAAAGCATTTGAAAGCTATTTGAAATAAAATTAGAGAAAATGGAAGAATATCATCAGTTAATTCGGAAAATCGATCTGTGAGCTTTAGACACTTGCGTCACGAAATAATAAGTTGCAGTCTGGACTCTGCAGTCAGGGAGAAAAGGTCGCAATTTTAACAATGTTACAACTACGAACACATGCAAGTCGTAAAATGACCATGGACGTCGGAAGGATTTTTCCTGTGGTGGCCAATAGTGTTTTTTCCAGGGGTAGACAAAAACGTTTTTTCAGGGGGGATAAAAGTTGTGAAATTTCATTATACCCACACGAAACTAAGAAAACAACCTTTTTTTGTTAAAAATTGAATAGAAAAATGTCACAATTTCAAAAGCGGAAGTGTAGCCCTTGGTCTCCCCCTGCCCCCCTTCCGGCGACCATGAGAATGACCTGAACGCGATTTGTGTGAAATTTTAAACATACATGCTGCACGATCGCGTACACACATCCTAAGCAAGCATGTTTGCGCAAAATCGTGTGATGAAAAGGTAAAAATGAAGGGCCCACAGCTTGAATCACACGCCACATGGTAGTGCACTTGACAAAGCATTAACAAGCTTACCAGCCTGGAGACGCGCCACAAAAACGATTGAAATTTTTCTTCTCAAGTTACTTCCAAACATTGGCGAGTGATGGATAAACTCGACAGAATCAAATCGACAGACGCGTCGCATACCTCAGAAAAGTCGTGTGGATGAATTTATCTTCGCATTGTTTAAAAATGGAGGCTTTACCAATGCAACAAATAAACACATTCAAAACAAATAAAAACACCAGCATTTGCAAATGCTGGTCAAGGCAGCTGAGAGTGTATTTACATCTCTTAGCAACAGTCGTCCAGCACCAGCTGGGGCGCACTTCTCTTCTTGCTCCCTGCAGTACACCGCATAGGAGAAAGCTAGGCCTGACGTCGTGGCAGAGATTCAGTATCGAAAATGAGTGATCATGTGACTGACTGGCTTCCGATGCTTAAGATTCTCGGAGGTGAAGTCGGGGTGGATCACAAAATGACTTTTGAAAGGCGAGCGCACGGTTTGGAAAAAGCTCACTTTGCACTGCGAGACAAAAAAGAAAAGAAATTCAGTTCTGCGAAAAGAAAGGCTCTCGATCACGGAACGCACTGACATTAATCTTGACTCACTGCCTGGATTAAAAAACTTAGACAGAGTACCAAAACGGTAATAAGCTTTTCTAGATTCGACACATAAATCTTCGTTAACTTCACCATTACCTTTGCAAGAAAAATTACGCGAGATATCTTACACCCGTACGATTTCCCGTATAAAATAACCTTCAGAGATTACGGCCTGTTGTAACTGGGATCTTTTGTAAATGACGAGAGGAATTTCTGAAAAGTGAAAACCTAAGGCAAATCCTTGCCAATCTTGTTTGACCGATCTCAAAGATGTGGGCAGTGTTTCAGAAACGCGAAATGTTCACCTGACGCCCGTATGAACTTTGTTTCACCTGAGTTTGGTGAAACAAATCCAATGCCAAACAAACCTGAAACAAACTTTTTTTGGGTATGACGTTTTTGCTTGATGTCACTTCATGTTTCCAAAACCGCAAGTTCGTTTTAAGCCGGCGAAACCCGCATGACCGTTGTAGCGATGCTGTAGCAGTGTGCGCCAGCACGGCACTACGAATTTTCTTATCTCTGGGGAGTCTGCAATCAAAAGTACCAAGCCAGCTGTCCAAGAAGCAAGCGCTTCTACTGAGTAAATTTTCCACGCGCCACATGCCATCTGCAAGGATGTCCGATGCTTTTTGTTTTGATCATTTCTCTGAAAGACGAGCGGTTTCCGTTTAATGAAAGTTAGACAAACCAGCAAGAGCAAGGTGTCCGCTTCCGTGATTTGTTTCTGATCATACTTGCAAGCATGAAGCTTGGGAAGAAAGTTGTTTCTTTGATATGAATATAGTTTTTGGCAATTTTTTCTGCTTATGTATTTTTTCGCATTTTAAAGGTGAAAAAATATTTACAAATAGCGTTTTGGACCATTCAACTACGAAAATTCGTGACATTTTTCAGCTTTAAACAGCTTAAAACAGCGTTAATTTTTTACAGATATTCCAGCCTGAAGGAAGCTCAAGTGAAAAATTAATGTCTTCCCTCGAACTTTGAGAAATCGTCAGAATATTCGCTTTTGCAGTTTGACAAAACGTGACTTTTTCAATGCAAGTAACTCCTTTAGAGGAAAACGAGAAGACAAAATTGTAGGGCGGGTTAAAAAAACAACGTTTGGTAAAGGGGCATCTGCATATATTCCGTTCATTGTGTCCATGAACAGTTTATACTGAGAAAACAATATGTCTAAAAATTTCAAAATTTCTTTCAGTGCAGTTTCCTTGGATGCTGGACTGCTGATGCAAAAGCACTTGTGCCTTCGAAAGAAAGTACCTCAATAATTACGAGCGGCTTAGCGGTAAAAACTTTTCTTCGACGATTGAGGTCAAAATTTAAATCTTCAAAGTTGTGAATCTGATTCGAAACGGAGTTATCAGAAAAGATTGGACAACTTTGGAAACAGCTTATATATACGGGCATAGGGCAGGTTACTAAACCTTTAACTCAAAAACCACAGTTAAAATTACCTCCTAAAAGCAACTTAAACTTAGACCTTGGACTGACAACATAAATATACGTTCGTTTTTTTAGCTGGCAAAAATAGGTTAGGAGGTCAGATAGCAAGCAATCTTCTGCTAACCACTACTACCAAACACTAATTCTCTTTGTACATACCTGATAGTCTTCAGTGACAGGTTGTTTTCTAGGAAGGTACGTGTGCATTGGGACCGACACGTACTTTTTGTTTTCCTTCGTTACCGGGTAGTTGGTCCGTCTGCAAACCAAACGAATAATCGTTAATATTTAAAAGCATGGATTTTTTTCAAAACGTGTGCACCTGTGCTTAGTCGTTTTGTCATAAAGTTAAGTGCAGTGCAGACTTTGAATAAATCTCTTAGAAATGTTTTCTACGCACCCGAAAGGATTTGGGCTATTGCAAAGGATTCCTGAGCAACCTCCGATTTTCTAAATTTCATTCGCTAGTGTTGTCAGTTCATAAGACGTATTCACTCTCGTTGTCCTTGACTTATTTTTCCTACGATGTAACCAGCAGTTTTTATTAAATGAAGGTTGAAAAATAAAACGATTTTAGTAAAAGGCCACTTTTTACCCAATGTGACCCGCAAAACGTCAGAAACCAGCTTAATTCAGATGGTTAAAGTCAGTAATTGACTGATCCAAAACCTAAGTATTATTTTCAGCATCAACCTCAAACAGAACTGCATCATCCGCCATGGTATTCCCTTTTCTTTAAACTAATGTAGAACTGCTCCAAAGTAATTTCATAAGCACGCCTAGATAGTCAAAAATTACATACCTTCCACGTTTACTTCATGAAACCCAAGTAACTACTATTCATGTTTGGGAAAAGTTGTTCTTGCGGGTTGGAGTCTGCATTACCTTACACTGTTTCAGGCATTGCCGTGAATGATGACGTATTGGTTTTATCAGAATCATGCAATACCTCGCATTTGCTGCCAGCAAAAAAGGCAGAACGGTTTGCACAGCAGGCTAAAATACGGCCTAGTTGTTTATACAGAGGTTTGCACGTCACCCGAACCGATTGGAGAGTCACGGCAATCATAGCAATCTCGTTTCTCCGAAAAACAGTACAGTATTGCGTCACAATGTGCCGAGCAGCGGCGTACCGAGGTCAGATGGCGGACAGGGCAAGAAACAAGTTTGGCGCCTGTATGTTCGAACCTAAGGTCTTTTGGGAGTTAATTTACGGCACTGAAGAAAGTACTTGCGACATTGTTGGGACTGAATTTTCGGCAACCCCAGTGATTCGGCGCCCGGGGAATTGTGCTCTCCAAGCTACGCCCCTGGTACTGAGGTAATAAACTTTGAGTTTTATTCGATTATTCTTGACCCGTGGCATTCGCCCTATCTTTTAATCGGACGTGGACATCCACCTTGATCCGTGACGTTCCAGGATGCTTACCACTTTTTTTCGTTTAAAAACTAAAAGTTGACGAACCTCATCCTGTCCATGAGCAAGTTTAAGTTTCGCTCTTCCTGAGGAGTCGGGTCGATTCGTGCGTCTTGTCCTTTCAAACGGTACACACGCTGGTCTTTGACAGGATGTTGGTGCGCCGACGCCACCAGGCCTGCAAAAGTTAAACATGAGAACCTTTGTGGAGAGCTCGATCGGCGCGAACGACTCCAGCCCACCCGTTGGATTTTGGATTAATGAATTACACAGCGAGCAACGGAGTTCCCCACGAATACCAGATCACGCCGTGAGCAATGAATCATGCCATGAGCAATGAATAACGCCATGAACAATGAATCACGCAGTGATCAGTGGATATATGTCGAGACGCACAGTCAGCGAAGTTGCGTTGAGCTTTGACAAAAATGGCCCAGTGGTGGATTTACAATGCGTTCACCTAAGTGCAAATCTTTCTGTTTAACAGCATTGTCGAATCTCATAGAAATTTTACCATGATGAGCTGACGGATTTTTTGTTCCGATCAGCAGTGATGTGGCCGAGTCATATTTGTCGAGTCACAAACCTTTCGAGTGAGAGTCGAGTCAAGACTTGGTCGAGTCAGAGTATAGTTTTTTCGAGACATTGGTTTGTAAGCTCGAGTAAATGCCGAGCCAAATAAAATAAAACATTTTCCGTAGTTTCTTTTTAGATTTGAATTCACTTCACTCTCAGTCAATTCCTCAAGTCAAACCTAGCCCTGCTGCAACAAACATACCTCCTTGTCCTTCACTTGCCCCAACAAAAGACCCAAAATCCAAAGTAAAAGTATGAGGCCGACGACCAGTGGTGTACGCAGAAAATTTCCGAGGGGGGTCCAAGTTTCGTCACAATCGTGTGACGTCACTAATCAACTTTAGGGGAAGTGCCGAAGGCACGACGATTCTAGGGGGTCCGGGTGCATGCCCCCGGGAAAAGTTTGCAAAATTACACCTAAAAACACGCATTTTTGTGCATTCTGGAAGCAAGTTTTAGACAATACTTTTTTACATTTTTTTATTTTTAGGGTCTGAGGGGGTGGCCATGGCACAGTGACCTCCCCCTTCGGTACGCTAGCGGCGACGACCACGATATGCAAATATTGCACTTATCCACGATAATGTCTCAAGTGTGTTACGTGCTGCTGGTACCCCAGTGAAGAGCAAAATCTCTGCTCTAACTCAATGTCGGGTGGAACTCCTGATCCTGAAAAACTGGCGTAACACCACTACGAGAAACAGTTACAATAGAAAATTTGCGCCAATATTAAATATGCGTCACTGAAACAAAAAAGCTCATATCTTTGTGTGCAAACTAACTGTGCTAATAAGATGTTTGGATATGTTGTAAAAATGACTCTGGCTCGAGTTTCGACTCTTTCATTGTGATTGGAGTTGAGTCATTCGGTGAAAAACGTGTCGAGTCATCGCAACATCGTTTCTTAATGTGACTCGAGTCAATAAAAATCGTGACTCGAGACCAATCGAGTCAATGGCTCGAGTCACGCCGTCACTGCCGAACAGACACGAGGTGCGAGGTATCAATGAGCGACGAGTTTGGTGAAAAAAACGATAATTTTGTGGTGTTTCATAAAACAGCGACTAAAATCTACTTTGACGCACCACAAAAGTTCACCGCAAATAAATCATAAGAAAATTTATGCAAATAAGATTGATGCAAAGACTAAAAGTCAAACTTCACCAGTTGAGTCTTTATTGATTAAAAAAAGAGCACTGCTCTTTCAATTTACACTGTCAGCAACAAGGGTGTGCTTCTTGGGCGTACAGAGTCAACCTCACGTTTACAACATGTAAATTTTTTAAGGTTGCGTTTCCATCATCTACATTCTGCAAAATCAGGAATTAAATTTTGTTTTCCCAATCGCCTGTAGTCCACAAACTTGGTTTACAATTGCGATCATGCTCATCTTCCTTTACGGTCTATCGCGAAGTTGCTCGTACTAAGTTACCATTAAAAGCTCTACGTTTGGTGTGAGCTTTCATACTAACTTACAATTAAAAGCTAGACCGTAAAGCAAGATTAGCAAGATCGCAATGGCGTAGCTGGAGGGGAGGGGGTTATACCCCCCAGCAAATGTTTAGCATATATAGTCATTTTGTGCTTTCCGAGCCGCAATCACAAACAAAATAGTGTCATTTTCTTAAATTCAAACATTTTGGCCCCTGTAACATTTTGGGCTGGCTACGCCACTGCCCGCCAATTCGATAAGGCCCCTGCGAAAGCTCCGGCCGAGCCCATTATTTCCAGGCTTTTCCGGAAAGCCGGAAGTACTAAAGAGAAGTCAGTGATAAATGGCATGATATCTAAAAAGTATTCAAAAAACTGAAAAATGTTTTGTGCACTTTTTAATTTCCCACAATTCCCTCATGAAAAGTTTTTTTTATGCACAAATCTACCGGAACACTGCGCTTATGGAAGGTGAGCTTCCCATCAGTGCGTCCTCCACGGTCTTTGGTTTGAGTGAAGATCGCGAAACATGCAATTGCGATCGTTGCGTTCCGTGACATCAAGACACAAAGCATGAATATGCACATGCATCTTCATTCAGACGCCAAGCAACTGATCGCAGCATTGAGTGCATAGCCTGAGACCATGTCCACAGCTTCACATTTGGGCTCCGTCTAATTTTCCTGCCAGCAGAGCAGATGGTGTGGGCCATAAGCGGTGCGCAGTGACAATCGCTCGGCTTGCATTCAACCTTTTCCTACCGATCTCAACCCATGCCTTGTTAAGTTTGTGATCTGCGGTGCTGCTGAAACAAACCGGCAAGTCTTTTCAAGATAAGTAACTTTGTTTTAATCGTTCTGGCGAGCACGACCAATGATCACCCACAATGGTTTTCATTCACAGCATGTTCGATACTTTTTCCTTCTTGTTTTGTTCAAACATTGCACCCAGAAACAAGAGAAAGAATTAATTTGCTTACAAAAGAAGTGCCGAATTTTTATAGTTCAGGTCGCACACGCCCAAGGAACGATCCAGATATGCCTGCACGAGCGCACATAGAAAGCCTTGTTTGAGATCCGACGTGAAACGTTGGTTACAATTTAAAAGCTCTAAGGTTTGCTGTAAGCTTTCGAGAAATCAGCCGAATGGGCTCTGCTTTCATCTTTTTTCAATGATTCAAACTTGCGCATGTCTGTGTTCAAGTAATACTCTCCACAAAAGCGACTGGTTTGAATCCATCAGCAAATTTTTCAAAAATAGGAAATCTATTTTACGTAAAACCGCGCATCCACAGTCCTAAAATCTTATTCTAATAGATTCAATTTATTGCTGATGGATTCAGACCTGTGGCCTTGTGGAGACTAGCTACTTGAAACGTTAGTTATCGGAAGTTACGTTTTGTCAAACGTAAAAGTTTTGGACAGAAAATTTCGGACACGGAATTTGCCCGATCTGGGCCTCCTGGCTGCGAGCTTTCCCGACTTGCTGCAGTGCATCAGTATCTAGACTTGATTATTTACACTACCCACTCACCGCCAGTTTTCTTTACCGGAGCTGACGTCACGTTCCTCGCTTTGGCAGAATGCTGCTTGTGCAGTGCTTGAGAGTTTTGGATTCGTTGCAGGTTGTCAGGGAAACTTGTGGTTCTCAAAAATTGGTCGGCGTCCGGAGTTTCCGGCACATCTTCCTCCCGAGGTGTGACTTGCTTGAGCATGTTGAATACAACTTGCTTTTCTGTTCGATAAATGTTGGTGCTGATCAAAGCGCAAAATTGGCGATACTCAGCTTAAAATTGTTACAGCACGATGCAGTGCGTTCTCTATCTGGCTGGAATGGCCAGGAACCCGTGGCCTGTGCTTTAAGGTGCTCGGATGTTTTCATTCATATTGAAACTCGCACTAACTTACAATTAAAAGCTCTACGTTTGCTGTGGTGAGCTTTCGAGAAATCAGCCGACTAGGCTCCGCTTTCATTATTTTGCCATGATTCGAACTTGCACATGTGGTTAGTCTCCATAGAGGTGACGCAGGCTCATCAATCAGCGAAGACTGCGTCGCCTTTACGGAGACTAATTATTCGCACTAGCGTGATTATTCTACAACAACAAATGTCTGGTGCACATTGTTCAATAACGTGAAGTTTGCAAAACTTTGCTCGACATGCCCAAAAAAGCTTAGTTTAGGACAGTGATTCTCAACCTGGTCCAGATGGATCACTAGTGGTCCACCTGGAATTTCTAGTGGTCCACAGATAATTCTATAAATCTTTGATTTTTTTGTTAAGGCTAGGATTGAACATGCCGTTGAGTTCAATGACCTATGTGCAATACAGTTTCGACTAGTCTTTCATGAGGTGTCAGCATAGCAAAGTGGTCCATCGGATATTTTTTGGGAAAGATGGTCCATGGGCCAAAA
>JGI24021J15306_10000798_pt1 | contig 27369 bp, 21 predicted proteins | sample Ectturendosymbi1_FD_15306 | JGI IMG/M metagenome (IMG submission 15306) | reverse complement strand
AAGCTTTTCGAATATGACAGGAAAGCTGCTCGCGTACCACCTGAAAAGCCCTCGCGTACCACTGGTGGTACGCGTACCACAGTTTGAGAACCACTGGGTTAGAAGAACTGGCTCAATAGATGAAGAAGAACAGTTGCTGTTGACGACCACTTTGAAAGCATAGTACTTACACATTAAAGTAGCTGTTGGGGCCCCTTTGAAAGCAAAGTACTTGCATATGAACTGCCTTGGAGTATATTGTTTGAGTGAAAAATACGTTTTTTACCAAAAATGAGAAAAATTTACACACAAACATCTCGAGGGGGCCCCTAACAGGGGGACCGAGGCAAGTGCCTCGCTTGCCTCCCCTTAAGCACACCACTGGGCGTGAAGTTACAAATTTCGCAAGTCAGAAATTTCGCTTGACACCGGATCTGGATTCAAAAAGTTTAGAACAGGAGCAGAGTCGGAATCTGAAAAAGTGACTCCGGCCACCTCGGTGATTATCAAAAAAGGGCTCTTCATGTGAAGTGAGCTATTGACTACTGAAATCTAATATGTATGTCGAGTTGCATGCCTCCGTCAAAGCGATCAGTCGAAGACGTCAGAGCAGATCGAATGTAGACGCTTTAATCTGTAATCGTGTACCGTAGAGTAGCACTGCTGCTTCAGCTGCCTGACTGGTAGAAAACTACAGACAATAACAGCTATATCTTGCACTTAGCGATTCCACTTTTGATTTTGTTGTCGTAGTTAAAAAGTACAGTAGGCCTACTGCTAGTGCTACTGCTCTGATATCTGCAGTATCATCAAATCAATCCATGAGATCTGACCTCACGATTGATGTCTGTTAGGTAATGGATTACTGTTTTGTTTGGCCTCGAAAGACATCTATTACAATTATTAGTGCTTCATCAGTAGCGCAGTATATCTAGAGTTTGTTTGCTGAGCTAGTTGTTAACTGTGCATGATGATGTTACCGCTGATCATCCAAGTGCCAAGTGCCAAGAAAAAAAAGAGGTTTGCTGTAATCAACCAGATCGTGAATTTTTAGCCTTCTGGTGATGTTTGATCAAATTCAACGAGAGCATAAAATATACTTCAGATGATACCTTAGGCTGATCTAACCATTAAGACTAATGGCTTAGAGGGCAATCTTCCCAGATAGATATAAGGCGGATAATGTAGGATCTCTGCTTTTGTTAATGTTAATGGTTTGTTTCATATGACTCAGCTAATTAACAGAAACAATACAAAAAGCCATTGCACGCTAAGTAAACCAGGCCCGTAGCTCGGTCTTAAGGTTTGGGGGAACACAAAACATTTTTACTAAAAAAGGGGGGAAAGATTTTTGTTATATTTTTTAATATAAAATATTCTGGGTACAACAAAATTTTGGGGCCACAAAAAATTTGGGAGACATTTCCCCTGAAAAATGCCCCCTGTGGCTACGGGCCTGAAGTAAACCATACCAATGAACATTAGAGCAAATGAAATTACAATGGCATAATAACTAATCAATGTATACAAAAATAGCACTGTGTCATATAGGATTGGTAAAGGACCATGACAGTCATCATCTAGTCAACCAACCCCAGTTATCACTATTTGAAAAGTACTGAAAAACAACTGTCGGAGATCGTAAGGTGAAGTAAATTTACAGGTGAAGTGCATGCTTTATGTACATACAGACGAGGGATGATTTATTATTTAGCCTACTGTACGAAGTCATGATGCCCGTTTGTTTCTTTAGTGACATCACCAACATTTTTTTATGTAAGCTCCCTCTCATGGAAGTTGACTGTTCTCCATTTTTTTCTGCCACAGAAGTTGAAAGCAAAATTAAGCATTAATGTAATAGTTTCATCATATAGGCAGTAGCCACAAAAGGTAGAAGTCTGCCACAGTTCTATATTGATGTGACTTAAAATGTGGAACAAATAAAAATCAAAGCACAGTTTGCAAAAAATTGGTCGAGTAAAACAATACTTGAAGAGAAGTTAGCAAACTTGCAAAAAAGGGGATTGATTCATAAAGCACTATCTGCTTCACATTAGGAAAAACAAAGGGGAGCAAGTTGTAGTACAGTAATACTTGTAAACACGCTGGGTATGATCTTTGGGATAGGCATAACAGTGTCTAATCAGGTTTTTAAGCAGGCCAGAATGTTACCAGCATTACCACTGCCAAAAACAAGTGCTGGTACAATTATCTGTTGTTGTCTGGGTCACCAGTCATGTCAACAAGTTTTTTTGCATGATCGCGCAAAAAAGGGGCAGTTGACTATCCATATGCACTGTTGTTCTCAATTGTACCTGGTTCAAATACATAGCATACTCAAGCATTTAAGAAGTCATTTTAGGTTCTGTGTTTTGCTGTGCTTGCATCTGTTGCTATAGGACCTGTTGGGAAGGAGCTGTTTGGGTAGTGACATGAAGCAAAGGTGTCTGTGATTGTCACGTCCCACATCATTCCACTTTTGTTACCGGGTGACATACTTTTACATCATTGGTATTTATGGAACAAACTGGATGGTGTAACATTATATCGCAGACTTTAATTGGATACAAACTCTAATCTTTTCCTCTTGAAAGTTTCTTCATTTACATATGAAAACTATGAACAGACATAGTGATTTAACAAATTGAAGCACTTGCTTGGGCTTCAATTACAAGGTGTTATATAATGATAATGGGATAAACATGGTAAACATGTATCCATCCTATTTTCTCATGGGAAACCATCTGGTACCAAATGTGTTAAATAGTTCCCAAATGGATATGCACTGGCAATCAAGAAGTGTTCAGGAAAGACAGAAGAATAGTGGCACAGATCCAGTCTACAAACCACATCATTTGTTAATGAGATAATGTTGTGTGGCATGAGCATTTTCAGGCATGTCACACATGATAAGGGAAACACACATGACAAATCAAGCATGATAGCACTAATGAAAGTGTGCTGGAATTCTGGCCTTGGGGAATTTCCCATATTGAGCATAAGCAAAGACAAATAACTGTGACTGAACAGTCTGGTGTACTGCATAAGAAAGTAACTTTTTTAATCATTATTTTCATTTTGCAGAATAATTTCTCTGTTAGTAGCACTTCCTTACCCATTGCATACTTCTTGCTTTGAAGTGCTTGTTGTACAAATGTTGTTATTTTTCTTTTAGCATGAGAACAACAACCTTGATGCATGGGTTCTAGGGTGTGATGCAAAATTTTTCAAAAAATGTTGTATGTGTGTTTGCTATGAAATCTATTCTGGGCACAGATGTAACTGCAAAACTTGAAGGGATCTAACTCTTCGCATGAATAATTGCTACATTGAATTCACTCACAGCATGAATGTTAAAAGTTTTATACTGACATTAAGGTTTCATGTTTTTTAGAAATTTTCCTTAGGGCTTTGTATTCGTGCTGAATACTTTAATATTAACTATTGTTAATGTTTCATTATTTTAGAAAGCAGGTTGTCATTTATAACTGTGAAAGTTACTAAACAAAAGAGGTGTACTTATTATAATTTTAAAAACTCTTTGACAATTTATTTTGCAGATATTTGCCCAACTTGTGTTGTGTAGTGGTGTTTTGTATGCTTTACTATGTCTAAATCAATGTGGGCTGACTTTCTGCCTCTGTCATCACAAGTTGATTGGTGTGAGGAGAACTATGATATTCTTCCAATTGTTGCTGAATTTTGGAACACTGTAAGCTTTGCATTGTGAATTCTTCAAACTTTTTTGCATTGTCGGAAGTGGGCATTTTATAAGTCATAAAATGCAAATGCTACAGCATGACAAAAATATCCAACTGGACACAAGTACCTCCACTAATGTATGTGATAATGTTGGTCTAAAAGCGAATTGTTGACATTTGCAAGAGTCCAATATTGGCTTTGGACTCAGGGTCCAGGAATATTTTAATGTAGGCCATGACAATTTTATGACTTCAAAGTTTTTCACAGATAGCCAATACATTAAGCAAGTGGGCTGGCTATTCAGTATGAAACATTCAGCTTAAGATCTAACTTACTGGAAACAATGTGCAAAATAATCTTTTTTGGCGTAATTGTTCATTGTTAAATGCAGTTGTATTTCTTGAAAATGTTTGTTTCAATCATACTGCTGTCAATAAGCCTTTCTCTTAGTTTCTAAAGGTTTGATTTGGTTTAATACTTCTCACTTTTTGCTTGGAGCTGACCATGGAGAATCTGTTGTTGAATCACTGGCTGGTCATGGATCAATGAAACCAAAGTTTAAGTTGTTTCACACTAGCGTGTCCATAAATGTGCTGTGGAAAAAACTAAGATTTGTTCATATGTTTTGAATAAGTTAAAGAAAGAGATGCAGTTATTAACATTCATAATGTATTTTCTCCAGATAAGCAACACCATATTTTTCGTCATCCCTCCTATTCTTATTTATTTGTTCAAGCAATATGCCCGGCAAGTTCAAACACCAGTCAATGTTGTTTGGGTGTTGCTCATAATTGTTGGTAAGATTTCTTTTGTATGGTTTAGTAGTAGAGTTGAGTCAAACATGTGCTACTAGGTATGATAGGTTTTGGTGTAAAACTTAATGTCAAAAACAAAATAGAGCATGAACAATTGGCCCAACATGCTCTTTGCAATAACGCAACAGCTGGCTTAATTGATATTGAGCAGTGTTTCTCAAGCTGTGTTGTTTGCTTCACTTTGTTGGATCCCAACATTCACTTCAGCATGTAAGCAACATGGTTGCTTATCAGACCCTAAACAAAAGCATAAAAATCTAATTTAGTGATTAGACAGGCTGTCAAACTATGCAGCTTTTTTGTGGGTTGTTCTGATTTTTCTTTTAAGTTGGAAAAACTTTTTTGCTGGTTTGCTTCATCACTGTTTCAAATTCATTCAGAGCATATGTAACGAAGAATGCTGAAATGGTGCACATTATAACATTCTGTCGTGTAGAAGAATTTGCTGCTGCATATTTGATGTGAACAGACATCACGTAAAAACTGTTAACCATGATTGTCAGTGTAAACCAGTGATTCTCACCCTTTTTCCTTACATGGCCCAGATAACTTTTGGCAAAAACTATGTAGCCCACTATGTTGTGAGCTATGCTGTTATATGCATCAACAAACATACATTCTACAGTACCGATTTATTCCTATTTAGTTTGGAACTTGCTGCTGAACACAATCAATGTGTTCCAATGCTGTAATGATTAAATATCTTGATAACTGTATTCTAACATTTTAACATAGTTCTGTGGCCTACTCAAAATTGCACTATGGCCCACTGGTTAACAAACACTGGTGTAGACAGAGAGCGGAAAGTTCTTACTTCAGTCAAATCCATGCTTCAAATTTTCAATTTATGCGTATGCAGTGGATTTCCAAGGTGATCACTATACCTCAACAAAAATGTATTTATCCTCATCTTCTTTCATGTATTTGTGTACTTCTCTTTACTGCGATGCATGTTTAAAGTCTAGTGCCTTGCGTGTGGGAGTGAAGATGTTACACTTTACAATACAAATAAACTCTTTGAGTTATGTCATATAAAAAGCAAACTTTATGCTTTTTACAGTCTCACAGGTTGAAATTGCTTTGTGCACTGAATGACTGCAGGCATGAAAAGTTTTATTCAAATGCTGTAAATGACAGCAGTATGTATTGTGCATCCCAAACTCTCTTCACCATCGAAAAACTTGGTTGCAGTTCAAAGCCTCACCATGTTTTTTGCTGCCCATCTTTTTCACTTTCCAGTGGTTACAAACATTGCCATCCCTGACTTATGTGCCACTAATGATAGTTTTTATAGTATGAAATATTTCTGTAGCAATTTTGTCTGTGATGCAGATTTACTTTTTGCCCTTAATTTATAGTCAGTAGTTGTTTTGATTTATATTTTCAAACAGGGCAATTGTATAACTCGTAAAAATGATGTCACAAACTTTTGGGCCTTGCTTACATTTATGTTAGGATCTAGACTAAATGCATGATATTTGTGCTGACAAGGAAAATAATATGCTTTGTGTGTGTTTAAATGTGGTGATTGAAAAGTGCTGTCTCTTTGGTTAAACCTTGATTTCCTGCTTAAATATTTGTATTATGCCTGAAATACAGTAGATTAAAAAAATGGTTGATTTTTTGAAAAACAAAAACAAGTTATTTGAATGACATCTTCCAGTTTATTGCAATATTGTCTAAATTCCCAGGTAGTGCAAAGATGAAAGATCTATCTGTTAACTAGTTGTAAGAAAGTTTTGAAGTTGCCTGTTGCATGCGTACAGCAAAAATATCTGCAGATTAAGTTGGCTCGTCAGTGTCACCGCAAAAATGTATCGTAACTTTCCAGAGAAAACTGAAGTTGAGGTTGTTTAGGTAATGCAATCGTTCAAACAAAGGCCGATTTCAGGGACGTTGCATAACAAAGCAATGAAACCGAAGTTTCAGTGTGTGGTGCAACTACACGTCACGACCCCGACCGATTGCCCAAAATGACGTCGACTGTTATTCGGGCTGCGTCTGTTTGTCAGGAGAAAGCACCCGGGGAATTGAGGTCACGCGTGTTGACCTGTGATGCCCGGTGCGCCTGGATCGCCCTCTACATTGTGACGCGCTTCACCCGTAAACAGGGTGTTTACCAACTCGAATCTTCCCCTACGGCGTCATCGCACGGGAGCGTAGCGATTACCTTTGTTGGAATAATTTTGGCAGACAAACTCTTTTGAGCAGAACTGAGTGTTTTGTGTGCTAAATTTTTTCTGCTGCTCCGGGCTGGTGCAGGACGTTTTACAGGAAAATTTTAAATGGCTACTTGTTGTGGTTTTGAAAATGGATCTACTGCAATGAACAACTTGCAGTTTCGTAGAATAGACGTATAACCATCAAAATTTGGATTGACTGTTTGTAGAATCTATTGCTTCCTGTCGTTGTTTTTCTCCGTTAGTTTACCGGCGGATGTTTGTTTTACAAAATCCCTGCACCCTCACCATCTTAATAACTGGAAAGTGCAGCAGAAATAAACGATATTTGATCGTGCTGTTCGGTCGTGTGGGCGTGTAGTGGGCAGGTCAGCGGAATGACGCGGCGTGATACAAAATTGTGACAGTGCAAGTTTTTAATCAAATTTGCTCCTAGGAAGGATGGCGATGGTTTTTAGCTTCTATCACGACCTCTTTTACTGCAAAAAGATCGACCTGGCTTAAATAACACTGTGTTTTCATCTCCAACAATGTACGCTTTGTGTTTTAACAGGAAGCATGGGTTGCGTAACATCACCATATTTTCAGTTTATTCATCGATTTTTTCATCGTGCAATGTTTTCGGGTTGCAGTGTAACATGTCATTTAGGCAAATCAACCCAAGCGGCTACAGTTAGGTCACAAATTTGCATGATGTGCAGTTGCGCACAAGGGACAATCAGATAAGCTGCAGATTGGAGCGATAGAGCGGAAGCTGTCTGGGATTAAGGACTGAAAATCCGCAGTCTTCCGTGAAATCGATTGCCTTAAAAATTTGCTCGATTGATTCGCTTGTGTCACGTTTGTGGAGACTAGATATTTCATTATATATCTGAAGCTCGCTTTGTCGCTTGATGTGATATTTCTCGGGAAACACGCAGTAATTTGTAAGGCCTTTTTTCAGAACAGTGATCAAATCTTGGCTGCGGAAGTTAGGTGAACTTCACATACCCACAACGGTTGAGCGAAGTAGTCAGCAGAATCACTCTGTGAGAGGATAAACATCTAACGTCGAAATTCCGCAGGAATGTTTAAAGTCTCGCATGGCAGAACCAGTTTGGCCTCCACGTAGCGGCAAGATGTATACCAGCAGTTTGGTTTCTCAGTGCCACCTCCCTCTGGCCAACCAATCAGGTGAAAGCCTGGCGCGCTGGCTGTTTTCGTGTTCGCGCGATCGTTCAGCCCGTGCAATGAATCACCAAAAAGTGTTTAGTAAACTGGGAGTCATGCTGGTGAGCTGAATTAAATACTACGCAAAGCAATCCTATTGACGTTACAAACTGAGTTACTTTTAACTGTCTGTTATTTTTGTGGAGCGTCCATGGGCGAGCGCTCTGTATTGCGTGTAGAAGTGCCAACTCAACACTGCTCAGCAACTTTTGACATACGAACTTCTATAGTAAAATCCCGCTGCGCATATTCTGTGACTACGCTTTCACGCGCAATATTTGAATGACAGTTTCGATTGAAATCAAGTTTTCTGTTTCCAGATTTGAAGTACGGAAACGGGAGAGCTTGTCTGGTGCAAGCTTAAAACACTGTTTTTTGATTAAAATCTTGTCTAATATGCTGCTCTCTACATTGATTTCAAATGTAGTTTTCTAAAAAATACCAGGTCGTCTTTTATGCAGTAAGTCTGCCGTGACACCATTTTAACGAAATATGCTATCTAGTTAGAACGCACAACTTGAAAACCCATGATATGAGTAAAGTCAGGCTGGACGTTTTGAAAGTAACTTTTCAGCAAGATTTAAAAAATGAAGCATTACTAGCGCACAAAACACGCAGTTGGTAACATAAATGAAAAGAAACCAGCATCGCGCGTCAGTCATAATTACGGCAGTAAAAGTTGCAACGACGGAATCTACAAAGAGCTGCTGACTAAATGAAATTTTGAATAATATATTTGGATGACGCATCGATGCTTCACCAAGTCTGTGCTTGTGCGAGATGCACTCTAATTTACGTGAATCCTTCCAGTAACGAGTGGAGGCCAGAAATGCTGATTTATCAAAATTAACATCGTTTTTCCTTGTTTCCAGCACGATTTCTGCAGACTTCCAAGTTCTGCTTTGTTTCAAATGTCAGGTATCTTTATTGTTTTCTTAGGCGCGGGATCAGTTTACTTTCATTCTACGTTGAGCCTCGTCGGTCAGCTCATCGACGAAATCGCAATACTGTGGGTGTGCATGGCCGCTTTGGGCGCTTGGCTGCCCAACAAGTATTTGCCGGTGTGGCTCCAACGAGACAGGTTTGTTAATAAGCATCTGCGTTTTTTGGTGCTCGATCTTCGTTAGGATGCTTAGACCGGATTAGATATTACTACAAATTTGTCTCTGGCGAAGCTTTGCCCGGTAAACTTTCCATTCCTCGGGAACATTTACCCTAGAACTGCACGCTGTTATAAGTACGTATCGTATAGCATTGATGTTGGTGCACCAAAAAAGATTTAGAATAGATGGTATTTAACAGTGTGCAAAACCACATTGTAACCATTGCGAACCTCTCTTTTTTAAAGCGTACGACGTGTTGTGAGCAAGGTTCCTTTGCATCATTCGTAGGGTTTTGATCAAGTCACGAAGCGTGAAGTCAAATCCGAACGCCCTGTGATTGTTTTACGTAATTTGCGCATCAGAGAGCAGTGGGTAAATGCTAAATACCACAGCTGTCTCCTTCATGGAATGCTATGGCTTATCAGGAATGCTATTCAGAACATACTGAGCAACCATGTCTCTGACGTCAGGTGTTGTACGCTCCTCTGCCATGTGTGTGAAGTTAAGGTTGTTGCCGGTGCTGATCGGTATTCTGCCTGGTTCGATACCTAAGCACTCGTGAAGTTCTTATCTGCCTGTGCGATTGAAGTTAATTTTTTCGGGAGGCGGTTATGAGACTGCTGGGGATCAAAGATGTTTAGATATTTGTCCATGACTCCCCGGCCCCACCATACTTGGCAGTGGGCTGCCGCACTAAGTGTGCAGACGACGTGTGGGGTATGCTGCGCCGTGCTAATATATTTCTCTCTTATGTCTGGAAGGTGAAGTTGGCTTAACCCAAATACACTCCAGAGATAGATGTGCGCTGTACAAACGATTCTCCAGGACGTTATGAAATATATTTTATTTGTACTGTTGCAGGCCAGACTTTCTTGATTGCTCAAGTGTTTGAATATTGCCAACGACGGCTTGATTATCTGTAGTGCAGAACATTAAGAAAAACCGAGACGCTCGTGTTTTATATTTTGAGACAGTGAAAATCACTTGCCGTTCTTTTTGTAAATTTTGTTTCAAATGTGACACCAACGTTTATTTTTCTTTGCGGGTTACGTACTCAAGCGGGTAACGTGATTCCTAACCACTATCATCTATGTTGAAAATATGATTTGAAACATTTTTGGTTGTGTTTTTGCTGTTTAAGTTGTCGCTGAAGTAGAAAAATCAGTGATGTACAGTTACATAAATCAAGAAAGCGCCTAAAATACTTTTCCTTTTGCTGTTTTGCTTTACCTGCCAGGGTATCGCTCAGATTTGCGAATGCTCGTTTTCTTTAATCACAACAAAATTGTTTTCATATCTGTCACCGTCAATTTTGCTTCGCAGAAAGCGCTTCCTGGCATTGGTCGGTGTGATCGCTGTGGCCGTGTCGCTTCTCGCCCTGGTGAGGCCAGAGATAAATCACGGCCTGTTGTTTTTTTTCGGAGTTCCTGGAACCGGTCTTCTCGTGTGGGAATTGAAGAGGTGAGACGCATTGCGCTGGCGTCCACGCCTTGCGATAACACAACGACGTGCGCTTCCTTTTATGTAGCAGCTTTAATCTCGGGAAGCGTGTTTGCTGTTTTGCATAACTCGATTTCAAACCTAAAAAGAGACCTGGTCGTGACAACCTCCCTTCTAAAACAAGGATATCATAGACTGCCTTTATTGTTTTCAGATGCACTTGCCCTTTAGTTTGCCATGTCGGAAAGATGTCAGCTTTCTGGTGGGTTGTTGCTGTGGCGTGCTGGGTCGGAGATCGTTTTCTCTGTCACGTCTTGCCTTTCCCTTACTTGCACGGCGCTTGGTAAGTTCGCCACTGGATCCGGCGCATTTTTTGTGTTTTTATGACATTTAGCTGGTTACTCCACTGCATCATTCAAGAAACCCGTTTGTTTACTTTGAAAGCAGTTCGATGTTTGTATTGAGACTTGAGAGACGTCACAAGTAATAGGTGATTCGACTTCACAGATGTGCTGAGAATATTTCGCGGTGTGTGATCAGGCGCGTAGCCAGAAATTTTGGTAGGGGGGACAAACAACAACCGAGTCGCAACATTTGAACATTTTGTGCCCCTTGTTTTTAAAGCTTTATCCAACAATTATGAACAATTATGGTCAGATTTAAGTGGCAAAAATAAAGTCTACTTTTACTGAATTGACAAGTTTTGAAAGTTCGTTTTTAGTGAAGTTCCAAGCTTGTACTTTGGATGAGAGCCACCATTTGCTGGTAAAACTTCCCTGCAAAACGCTTGTGAAAATCTTGATGATATCAGTGCAAAATCTGCATTATGCTTTTTGCAGCCAAAATTGAAGCTGATCGAGAACCCATCGTGGCCGCCATTACGATTGTGCGTTTTGTATTTACACGCTTCTGATGTACACCAACACACGTGCGATCGAAGCCGAGTAGCGACTTTGCTCTAAGTCTCTACAGTTTAAACCAACTTCCGAAGTAGGCCTTCTACAAAAAGTTCGCGCATATAAGACGTGGACCCTGTTGTCCAATTCTTGAGCGACTCATTGACGTATGCAGCTGTTAAACGTAATCGCTATAGTCTCTCAACGAGTTTAAAAAATGTTTGGATTTTTTGTCATTAAACGCTATGAAATGCGGCTGCGGAAGGACGTTCGTACGCTGCTTGCACTAAGCTTGCTTCCCAAAAAGGGTTAGGTTTTTAGCTATTTAGAATTTAACGACAATTCTGTAAATTGGGAAAAGCTACACGTGTCCTCAAAGCAAACGTCAATATGTTTGACCCACTCAGTCTACACAGAGTGTGAAAATGGTTGTGTATTTGCGAAAACGACGCTGCAATCGGTTATCACCACGGTTCTGCAGTAAATACTTGTCGCGGCAGCTTAACACAACGATTTGTTGGTTGATCTAGCCATTCTAGGGTAACCACTTGAAGTGTTTTTTAAAGTCATTTTCATGTTCGAATAAGAAAATCCAATCCACGGAAAAAAAATTCATTTTAGTCACGTGCGCTTTGTCGAGAAAGCAGATTGCAAGCTATCTGCAATTAATAGCAATGTCAATGCCCTCAGCACTTAAAAATAAAAAACATCTCTCTGCGTACGTTAGATTTTGCTGCTGACTCTTCTTGTTGCAGCTGAATGATTTGAAATTAACTGTAGGATAGGGTGACAATTAACATCAGATGCAAGTTGAATCACTTTGAGACTATGCACTGGTGGGACTGATTACTTTTTAGAAGACTGATTTTTTACTAGGCGGCAAGGTAACGGGAAATCATTGACCATTGACAAAAATCATTCGTGGCTCCACGTAATTATGACTGAACCGTCACTATATCATAAAACATGTTTAATCATCACAAATGAATATTTAGAACAACTATGTCCAACCGAAATTCCCTTCTGATCAAAAAATTATGCCACTATCTCCATGAGAGCCGCACATCGAATGACTTGGCTTTGATTTTAGCACACCGAAATTTAGTCGAAGCTAATGTACTGAAAAGGTTCGAATCCTGACTGCAGTGTTAACGGCTCTTTGACCACTTTGTAACTGTGATGTCATACTCATAGCCAGTGTGATGTCATAGTCATAGCCAGTGTGATGTCATTGTCATAGCCAGTTTAGTGCCAATGGAACAAAGGTAGAAATCAAAAAACTAGAAATAAGTTTTGCACCAATGTGTCAGTGGACTCATGGAAATCTCCCAGTAGGCAGTATATACAGACTTGATAAAGTGGCACTGAGGACCACTGCATCAAAAATGTCAAATTTAGGATGATCAAAATAAGGACAGGTACGTACTTATACTACAGCGAAAACCTGAACTGGGCTGCACAAAACCTTCGACTGGGCCGCATGCAGTCCGCGGGCCACGGGTTGGACATAGCTGATCTAGAATGAATGCTAACTTTGCTAAACAGTGCGTAATTGCGTAACAAAAAAGGCTTCGAAGCTGCATTGCTTCTTAGCCAAATATTGAGCTTCAAGGCATATTATAAAGTATACAGTGTATCACCGGCATTTAGTTTGAAAACTGCACAAAAATATACTTCATTCATTTAAGGCTACGAATAACACTGGAGACAAGGGCAAGTTATATTTGTAGCACGCCAGAGTTATCAGAGGAAGTTTTGCGATGGTCTGGAAATGAGGCTTGCATCACCATTTGGTGGGATACAGCAAGCTGGTGCGCTAGAATCAGCTGCGAAAAGCGTTACTTCTTGTTTTTGCGTTTTTGCTTACTCCTTTTACGTTTTAACATTTGATTATTTACAAACAATCGGTAAATATATTGCTTTGATCAGGTTCGACTAAAAACAGAATTAGGGTAGGTTCCATTTTAGTAGTTGCGTTGATTTGCGCTGAAGTATATCTTTGGCTTACACACCAGCAGCTTGATTAACCTGGTTTTTGGCGCAACTTTTGGAATTGGGGCTGGGGGCATTGCCCCCTCTCTGGGTACGCGCCTGTGTGTGAACCGAGTCAGTGTTGTGTAGAAAAAAGAACTCTAAGTTCTTAAGTTACAGCAGCAGTTCAGCTTTGCACTTCGCTCTTCCCCTTGCATGACAGGCACATCACGGTTTGCCTCGCATCGTACCTGGCCTGCGTTTGCTACGCCTACTTCTACGCGACCTACGAAGTTCCTGAGATGTGTCCGCGGCTCCGTTTCTGGCCCAACGACCGCCACACGTGGTTGGGGGTCCCGTACGTATCCCTGATGGTTACTTCAGTCAAGGCCGAAAAGTCAATGTAACTCCGCAGAAAAGAAGTTCGTTTCGAGTAGTTGCCAAAGCGCTATCTCCCGTCGAAAGTCGACGGTACCTTTTCGTTAAACGCGTGCAAAGTAAATTGCTTTCCTACTGATTGCGATCGCCATGGGTGTCTGCGAGCACACCTGTTTTAAGTGCTTTGTTTCATCCTTTTTTCCAATCATTTGCTTTGTTGCATCCTTTTTTTCCAGTCATTGTTTTGTTGCATCCTTTTACACTTTCAACGGTACTACGCTCCAACTTGATATGTGTCTTTAAGTCGTGCGCGAAACGTCACAAGCGGTCTGCGGAAATGCTTTCCCGTGCAATACCTCGTACAGCCGAGTCTCTGTTTTGTTTCTGTTTTTCGTGTTCAAGCGCGACGTCACGTTTTTATCGCCGCTTACAAACTCATTCGTTCACCTGCGTTTGTGTCTGAAGGTTTTATGTCTTTGTTCTCGAATCTTCTGAAATTTCTAACAGTTTCATATCGGATCGTTTGCAGTCATTACGTATAGCCGTGCGTACTCTTCATCAATGTCTTGGAGTCCACCCGACGATCACTGTCTCTAGCTGTAGTGAAAGTCAAGCACCGTGTTTTTGTAGTTTAAATGCTTTCTCTGCACGAAGCCCATTCGAGTGTTCAACAAAACCGAGGTTTCGCCTGTCCATAGCTTTTCGCGTTTGCGCGGTAGTTCGTACAACCCGTCCAGATGCACTTCATCAAGGTAGTAGACATTTCTTGCCTCTCGTAATCATAAGATGTGAAAAACGCGGAGCATCGGTTAGATTTGACGTATGCCTGAAAAATCGCAAGCCGTAGAACAAGTTGAGCCAAATACGAAAGACAGCAGAGCAGTACTAAGTTAACATTAAACTGTCGTGTTCGCGTGACATTCAACTGTCATGTTCGCGTGACTTGAAACAGTGCGAAGAGACCACTAACTTGAGAATTACTTGAAGTTTTTCTCAGTTGTTTACAAATGTACAGCTGCTGTCTGCGATCTTGTCGATAAACTTCGCAGTTAATTGCAGTTCTTTGTGATTCCTATCCTGTGGTTACTTGCGCTTGTATTAGCATCAGGGTTTTTTTTAAGGTGTTTTAGGGACCCGATTCGGGTCCCTAGAATTTCAAATCGGGTCCCTAGAATTAGAAATATCGGGTCCCTACAAATCCAAACCGGGTTCCTAATATTTTCCTTAAAAAAAACCCTGATTGTCTATTGCCGTGAAGAAGCGTGTTTGAATAGTTCTTTGAACTTCGGCGAAAAAAGCAGAGCAAAACTTCGCTTTGCGTAACTTTAGTCCTGGTGGTTATATTATATCTGGACTAAAGTAATCCGGTGCATGTTAAGGGTTGAACTGCGGTATGAAAACAATTTTCACGGAATAAGTGCAGGTTTCCATCCAAACCAGGCTTCGTATTTTCCGGGCCCGACTGCAGGTCTGGTAGTCCCGGTTTAAAAAGATCTTATTTCGTCATAGCTCGTGTTCCATAAAATTGATGTTGTGAGTCCGTGTATCGTCGTTCCACTTCGCACGCCTCCAGCAGTTCCTGCTGAGGAGTGCATTTGCACATTGATCTTGTTGCGTGCTGCCCTTGCGTCGGGAAACTCACCGAAGTTGGTGATTGATCAACCGTTTTTGTAACGTTCTTTGCAATCACGTGTTCCGTGTCTTTTAGTGTTCATGCACAATGACTGCTTGGTGCATCAAAGTCCTTTTGAAAAAAAAACATCGTGGTAAAGAAGACAGCCCAGTTGCGCATGCGCACAACGGAAGTCCTATTTCAGTGTTGTATTATTGTATCTAGCGTTTCGTTCTTATGCCTGGTGTGCTTCTCTATAGTACTTTGTCGTTGGCGGTAAAATGGTGATTTTGATGGAAGTGCGTCTGTTTTTCTTTATTTTTATTTTTTACCTACAATAACAGGCCGCTTGCACTGGAGACTTCGTTTGTTCGTTTTTCTTTGAAAAAAGCAGAAAACAGCTTGGTGGGCCCAGAAACTGTCGAGAGGAATCGTTGGGTGCTTCTCTCGCATGCATAACAAGGTTGCAGGTGTCAGTAGCCGAACTTCATTCAATCCCGGCGCTTCATATGGTATCCTTGCATGTCACGTGTTGCGCTTCACGTGATATCATTGCGTGTCACGTGATATGATTGTGTATCACGTGTTTAGCAAGATCGTAAAAAGCGGAGAGGATATGAGGCACGCTATTGATGATGCCGTACATTAGACATTGTGAACGTATAAGCGCGGAAGTTAGTCAAGCTTGAGTGCAACAATGAAGCGAAGCATTTCTTCCTAAACTTTCAGCGCGTCTTTGCCGAAACCAAATTTACAGTGTTTTCGCGTCGGTAATGTTTGATTTGTTCTAGCGCGTTAAAAATTCCTTTCAGTCAAATCGACTTCCGACCAAAGTAGATCAGGAAGTTCATGTTTGGCGTTAGATCTCGCGCGTGATTTCGATTGGCTGTGGTCATGGCTGAGAAATGAGTGGAGAATCCAAACCGTGCAGCACAGCTTTATAAGCACCGCATAACGTCATGTCCGTACGGTGATATTCACAATCACGGGATAGATTGGCGGCTTAACAGTAAAACCGGAAGATTGCGCGCTTGGCAGGTGATGCAAGAAGTTGTGGTGAGATAATTTCGATGCTTGAATAGCACGAGTGTGATCAGCAACCCACTGGTTTGCCTGCATTAAAGCACATTCGTCAGCTCAGGTGAACAGTGGGTTGTTAACGGCAGTGTTCCACACTGCAGTTTCAAATGATGCAACGCGCCACAGCGGCACTAAAATTGGGTTGAGCGAAAGGGAGTTATGCTTAAATTCTGGAAATTTCTGCAAAGTCTACGCCGTTAGATTGTTCAGATTGTCATCGAGGTGATAAGCAAACATGGGTAAGAGAACATAGACTTGCTTTTTTTGTTCGGAAACAAAGATTCCGCCTCGCGCCCAATCTGTCATCAATCAGCGCAGGCTATACGTCAAACCTGAAGTTCGAGAAAATCGGTGCAAGTTAGGCAATGTCCGAACAGCAAAAATCTGATGTATTTAAACTGAGAAAACATCTACGTTTTACCGATCAAGCATTTATTATATTTCGTGCATCACACAAACGAGGAAATTTTCAGGATTTACTGTTGCGCATGCTACGCGATTGGTAACATTCGAGTACCTCTGGATGATGTTGCTAGTCGTTCAAGGTTTCATAACTACAATATCAGACTGCAAAGAGAACACTTCCGTTTTAAAAAAGTTAAAAAATTTCTTCCACCAATTGTTACATGCCTGAATTTTTTTAGAACGACATACATTCAATAGTTACTCAAAAGGTAATCCCTTTTCTTGTTAGCTGAAGATTAGCCATTCTAATGTTCAAATCGGTGGAATTTCGAAAGCGTTTATATCAGAATTACTTCGGCGCAAAACCTCGTTTTCGGTTGGTTTACGGAAAATGTGGTATTGTGGAATAAATTTCGTCGAAAAATGTAAGTAAAATTTAGCTAAATTTATTGCGTTATTTGACAGAGTGCCAGAAGTTTGTGGGCACTGCGCCGCAATCCCAAATAGTAAACAAACCTGAGCAAATCGTTTTTGCTTATATTCGCATAATTCATAATTTACGCATTTCGTTAATGGTTGTGTTTTGTATCACGTAATTCTCAGGATATATCCGTCACTTCCAGACTCTACCGTATAAACAGGTATGGCGACAAAGGCTTACCAAGATGAGAAACTAATTTTTTACAGTTGGGATGATAGAAAACTCTACGAAAAGCACAAATCCGGAGAGCTTCAACACAGGAAGAAACCTTTTTGCATTCGCAGCATTACTGCGGCACGTATCCCAAGCAGCACGTGTGCGAAGGCATGCGCATTGTTCAGAAGCAATTAACACTGCTGGCGATCACTTTTGTTTCCTTCGTAACGTTTTCACCCAACACCCCCAGGTTTGCGCATGGTGTGGGCCGCAAACAAGTCCACCGCTTCGCCGCATTCTTTCAGCTGTGTTTCTGCGCCGTGAGTTCACAAAACGTTTTTTCAGCGAGACGTGCACTTCCTGCGCATGAAGAGATACCGTAATCCTTTTGCTTTTGGTTTCTATTCACTCAGCATTGAGGGCAAAGCTTGGTATTAACGTTACGCGCTATGATCAGTCATTTTCAGAAGATAACGAGGTAATGGAGACGTCGTCCAGTTCTTCAGTGCCAATTGTGACGTCGCTGCCGGTACTATCGTCATCTTCATCAGATGAATCGATGGCGTAGGTTTTCGAGAAACAAGAATCAGAGGTTTTTTTCAATAGCCGCTGGAGCGCAACCTGCAAAAATAGCAAAGCCGGCTTAAAAGCGCAAAGTATATTGATTTTGATTGATGCTCATCGCACTCAATCCCGCAACGCCCCGCAAATCGAAAAATCGATCGACTGCCTGCTTTCAAATAGAAATTTTAAATGAGCAAAGCTTTGCCAGGAATCTGATGCTCAACACCGCATTTCTACGAAATTATGATCAGCCGCTGCCGTTGTCTTGGCGATAAAGTTTCAAGTCGTAAAACAAACGTAGGAAGGTTAAAGTGTTAGGTACAACTTGGAGTCAAGGATGGTCACTTCGAACTCAACAAGAACAGGATGCATTTTGTGAGAGTTGTCGAATCAGTGACTAGCTATCTTCAAGGACACAGAAGAACATTGCCAAAAGTGACCTAAAAAACAAATAAACCATTTTTCTGCTCTTTGTTGGGAAAACTGAAGAAAAACTATTCAATGGTAAAACAATTGTCTAAAACGGTTGACCAAACGGCGATAAAAAGAAGCTTCTTCCTAACCCAGAATTTTGTTCCTCTAAAAAATATAGATTTAGTTTTAAGAGAAAAACAGGCCACTGGCAATAACACTAGTTTTATTAAAGGTTTTGAGCATTCAGCCATCAAGTAAGTTAGTCAAAACGTCCTGCTACCTTATTCTAATTAACTCGTGCATGTAGCAAAAAACGTTTTGCCGCCCCACCAAGAGTTCCAAATCTCCAGGGTTTCACCGTAACAATTGCATGTTGATATTTTTTCAGTTTATCCCATCATTCTTCCAACGTTTGCTTGCTATTGTACTACTTTGTCACAGGAAAGTCAATGGTGGGCCTGTCCACACATGTCATACTTACTTTCTTGCGAAGTAGCCTACCTGCCATTTGTCACACTACCTGCATTCGACTTCGCTTTTTCTCCGGCCTGGCCGCAGGAAAAGGACGGTGTGGTGTATTCTGTTCGGCAACCAGCGTTTGCGATGGTGTTTCGTGCGTGTAAAACCCAAGCTTGAAAAGGTCGGCCAGCCAGCAGTTGAAGCGATGGATTCTCTCCAGACTGCGTCTTTCACAACCCAATCTGAAACCAATTACAATCACATCCGAAACCAATCATTACAACCAAATCTGAAACCAATCACAACCAAATCTGAAACCAATCATTACAACCATATTTGAAACCAATTACAACCATGTCCGAAAATTTTAGAACCACATTTTGAAACAATTTACAACCATATCCGGAAATATTGCAACCATATCTGAAACCAATTGACAAACGATTGCAAATATGTCAGAAACCAAGTAGAACCACACCATGTCAAACTAGGTGCAACCGTACCTAATTTCAACCATATTATAAGCCTTGAACAATGGTATATACGATTGGGCAGGAATGATACACTTGTTCCACACATGAAACACGTTTTTAGCTGTATACAACTTCTACTGCTGTGTACGGGAAAGGAAACAAAAGAGAAAATCATTGGTTTGCGACTGGTGACACGCATAGTTTGCCCTGGAATGCCGCAGGACATAAAGCTTTATAAAAAGCTTTATCAGGGTGCAAGAACGTGTAGAGGGGAGGCGAATGGGGCGACGGCCCCCGGCATCCAATGAGTGAAATTACAAAAATTACATTTTTTTTAAATACTATAATTGGATGCTTAGTCTTACTGTAAGTTTACTAACGCATGCTGCATGGATTTGATGGGAACTTGCCTAAAAGGAGCATGCAAATGTATGTGAAGTGACCGGAGAGAGAGTAAAGCACTGCCATCGTTATCTTCAGGCCTTACACCCTGTCTCGCTTCCCGCCTTTGTAGACTGGTCAATTCCTGCCAACCTATTTTTAATCTGCGACTTGTAGTCTTCAAAATATCTCTCGATTTTTCTAGAGCCTGGGTTCTTAAACTGGGGGGCGTGAAAAATTCGCAAGGGGGGCTGCATTTCTTCTGATCCTATTGTTGAAAGTATTAAATGCATTGTTGTTATCATTCGTACATTTAATTTCATGTCACTATTAAGCCCATAATCAAAACAAAGCGGACAGTAAAGTGAACACAAACCGAGACCTCTTAAACTTGCTTATTCAAAGTTGGATTTATGAATAAAGAACGCTTCATGTTACGATGATGTCTCGTGTGTTTCGTTTCATATTTAGTGGCAATGCGGAATGTGTCACAAGGCTATATCATATGTGACGATTTGGAGACAGATTTTTCACTTTGAATTATTGTAAAAAAGACCTTGTCTGTAATCAGCACTGAAAGAGAATTCCTTTCAGTCGACGTAAAAAATTTGGTAGTACAAATATTTTCCAACAGGAAAGCTCATTTGGGAAAGAGAAATTAATAAGTGTAAGTGTGCAACTGCATTGTTCATATGTTTTAGTTGAATAAAAAGAGTTACTTCTTCATCTGTTTGTACTTAATAATATCCTTAGCAATTTGTTTATAGTTCAAAAAAACATGAAAGGCAGCAATGCATCAAACTGCATGGCTGTACAATTTCATATACTATTTATAATAGAAAAAATAGACACCTGTATCTCCTATCACGCATCACAAGTTGTATCTTTTGGTGGACCTATCTGATACTTATTTGCATGCATAAATGCAATTTCTAGTTCCTCATTGCATACCCGTTACTAGAAGAATTTTGCTTATGAGCATGTACCTTAGGCCCACAGAATAAAATAAATTAGTAAAGACTAACACATTAAAAAACAAAAAATACCTTTTGAAATATTTTAAATTTAATTTTTCGAAACTTGTTTTTTTTGCCAACAAGAGGTTTACGTATTTGAAATGCCTGCATTTCTTATATTCCTCAATATAAGACTTGGAATTTTGTAGGGGGGTATACAATCAAGCAGTTGTCCTGGGCATCACCAGACCTCTGCACGCCCCTGCCGTAAATGCATAGTGAAGACCGAAATCTGATTTTTAAAAAGCAGCATGCAAATCCGTGCAAATGGAATACGGACCAGCGAAATCTTGCATGGTTCGACCAAACCGCATAACTCTCACGTGCTGTGCACGGGATCTTACCGATATATGTGCCGTGCAAGAACGTCTCCAGAAACTTTGCGGACGCAACGAAAGTATACCCAGTACCATATCCACGTCTGACACATTACGTCGTTTTTGTCGCACTGTCACAATACGTAGTGTGGTTAATGAGAGTCCAGGCCCGCAACAAGGTGGGAGGGAGCAACCGTGCAATTACTTCCCCCCGAAAATTTCAAAAACATTGAGGTTTGAAGAAATCATAAAAAATAATGCAAGCATTTTGTATGATTTCTTCAGACCTCTTCTTACACTTTTTATGATTTCTTCAGACCTCATCCTACAATAAAAAATATGGTAAGATGAGTTCTGAAGAAATCATAAAAATTATTCTAAGCACGACTGAACTGTGGGATTTTAACGTTCATTCCAACCTTATAATCCTATGCTGCACATGCTCTACAGCTTTACTGGTAAAACCACACTTGCACATTACTATTCAGTTTCCTGATGAAGAAGAGTTGCAAGCTGCCGGGATAATGACCACCAACGGCGGTCAAGGTTTTACTCATAAGTATAATTTTTTATTGATGATGGTCATGATTGTGACTCTGTAAGTCGAAACTGATCAAAGCGGAGAATGTAGAGTCAGAGCCAGTTTTATGTCGCTCATTTTATCGCAGACGTTTTATGGTAATTGTACGTTCGCTCAAATAAACTGTAGCTCGGCTTAAAAAATCACACTTTGCCAGAAACACTGGAGCACAAACGTCATAGAGAGTAGAGATACCAGAAACACCATTTCGACTAAACTCCGAAATACGTACTTGGAAGTTAATCCCTTTTGCAGCTTGATAAAATTTTATCGGTTTTCCAATTTTGGGAGCTAAGTATGAATGCATCCACATCTGCACTTCTTCTGATCCTCGCTTGTCACCAGATGGTCCAGCTTTAAACACGAAAAATACTTTCTTAAACAATTTATGTTTGAATGAAAAAAGGTGTGGTATTCTCGCAAAGCGTTGGTACAGCTGGTATACATGAAGCACAGTTCATGCTTTAGATAGGAGGTTGTATCAACATATTTTCAATGACAAATTAATAACTTAGTTTCATGGACTTAATTTGGCTTCATAGCGCACATTTATCGTCCTGCAACAGCAGCGACTCGAGCTCGAAATCAGGTTTGCTATTACGAGTCCAAGTACCACATCACAAGTTCTTTACAAATGCTTTCGTTGTTCCCTTAGTGTTGTCGCAACGTCATCGCGCCAGAACCGCGCAACTTTTGGTTTGTTTGATGACGCTAAAATCCCGATTCTAATATTGCTGCCTTGATGGACAACCAGCTTAAGCTCAGCGTTCCGCTCAATTGCTATGCAATACCCGGTTACCAAGTGGTCAATTAGGATTTGCAAGCTTATGGTACGATTACGTTTCCGCGCAATCCCTTAAAATTATTTTGCTACAGCATGGTGTTAACCGGCGGTAAATTTTCCCGTTGGGGATAAATTTGCTGAACCTTGCTTTGCAGCAAACGTCTAATTTTCATTTACTGGATAAAGACTTTGAAGCAGGGGTCACCAACCTTTGTGAAACTGAGACCTACTTCATGGGTACCGATTAACGCAAGGGCTACTAGTTTGATACACACTTCTGAAGAAAGAATTTTGCTCAATTTACCTTCGATTATGTTATTATTAATGATCATCTATGTGACGATACCCATCATCTTAATGCTATTTTCAAAACAGGCCCGAGGGCGACCAACGTGGTCCTCGCGGGCGACCGGGTGTCCGCGGGCACCATGTTGGTGACCCCTGCTTTAAAGTATGCTTGATCAAACATTTTGCCTTTTTCACCCCTCTCTAATCGATTATCAGGTATGCTGCCAGTGTGTGTGTTGCATTCTTCACGTTCAAGACCTAGCTTGGACATTTACCAAAAAAGAGATTGCAATTCCGTTGGGATTGCAACACTGGATTGGCCGCTGTATTAATTCTATACATTAAAAGCTTGTTTGTCTTTTGAATCATTATATGCATTTGTAGAGGTGAAAAAGGTAACAAAAGATATTGTGGGTAAATTAAATCTTTGAAACTGCAAAGGGTCAAAAGAGAGAAAAGAGGTAAGAACCTCTTGTGCAACAGTAATATTTACGCTTCGACATTGAAGCTCAGATCAAGCTGCACACGCATAGGCGTAAAGGGCCAAACATCTAGGGGGCCACAGGGTTTTGCCTGAAAAATATGTTCATGCCTCCAAAGTAATTTTCAAAAAATTTTACGATTTAACTTCTCTGAGTAATAAAATGACACATCTAATGCAACTTTCACTCCATTCATACCAGAAAGAGTTCGAATGACAAAAAATTACAATTTCAATCAACATTTTTTTCAAAGTTTGAAATGATTTTTGCACAAAAGCAAAATATTTGGGGTACAACCCCCGAACCCCTGCATCCTAAGCCTATGCAGCAGGATGTAATAACCGACTGTTTACCTGGGTCGACGTATTCCACAAAAACTTGAGTTCCTGTTTCTTTTATGTAAGCAACGGTGATGTGTTGAGGTAGACCTATTAATATAATTGTATCCTGCAAGAAATTTGCAAACCTTAATTAGTTAAGTTCACACATCCACTCTCTGAATTGCTATTTTTTCAATCTTAATACCAGAACTATGTCATGCGGTTTTGATGTCAGTCTATTAAAAGCTTTTTGGCATGATTTTAGCAAAAAACAGAAGCTGAATCTACACTTATGTTGAAGCACGTCCAATAGAAATAAGCATTTATTTCAAATTTAAACGTAACAACCTAATTCTGAAGAAGCTAATTTTGAAATGAATGACATTTCCCGACAATCTGTTTTCTGCTTTACCTTTTATGCAATCATTACGCGGATTCCTCACAACAAAAATATTTTACAAAAAATGACCTTCACATAAATGCTTGCTCATGCGCATATTTGTACTGAAAGCCTAAGCTGTGTAATAACTTTCCACACATAATTTAACTCTCTGCATACGTTTTACAGAGTACGCCTTCGCTAATTTTTTATTTACGTGTTTGTCTCAGGCAAAAGGTCCATATCACGTTAGTTAGAACAGCACGAGGGTACAGAAATGCTTAAACCCAACGCTTCATAAGGTAGAAAATAGCTGGCACACCTAATCGATGCTGAAGAGGAACGAACCACGAACACTGGCACAAAGCACCAATAACTGCTGCATGCATTCATCGTCATACAGAAACGTTGCATTGTGGAAGAAAAGTAGAAATTTCTTAATAGCATCATACAATGCATAAAAAGAGTTCGAAGAAGACGCGCATCGTTTGAAACAAGTAGACGAAATGTTTCTAATGAAGACATCAGATGCCCTGACGAAATAAGTAACTTCATGTGAGCGAACACTTACGTTCCTGGGAATGCAAAATTCGATAGGTATTGTCGATGGCAACGCGGGGTTGTTGAAATATTAGACGTTGTGTCCTTTCACCACAAGTATTGAACGCATTGGCATGCAATAGGCACGAAACAGAGTGTTTGACTCCAGCACTGTAAGTGAATTCCCTTCCCTCTGAGCAGTGTTTTTTAAGCCGTTTGTGAGTGTCAAAGTGACACCCTAAAATTTTGCAATGGCTTTCTAAATTCTGAAAGTCTGGATATGGTTTTGCCTTGCATTGGAGTAAAACGATTTGAGGAAAGCATGTTTTCCTGCACATGGCTATTGCAACAGACGACTGCAATGTTGTAGGCCGACACATTTTTCTGGCCCAGAAGTTGGAAGCGAAACTTGTAAGTTTGATATCTGTGCGTTGTCATGCGCACCGCCTCCCTTCGGCCTCTTATACTATACTGCCGCAGATTTCTACAGTATGGTGTACGAAACTGTGAAAGCACTTTAATCCAATTATGGAAACGTTTTATTGTTTCACCATTGCGATCGGCTTGCCTGGCGATGCATCGTGCATCAGACTACATTGAACACAAAAAGTCGGTAGTTGCAACGCGCATGCAAAACAAGGTGGTTGTCGAGCGAAGCAACAGCGTCAGCAAGGAGTGAGATTTTGGCGATTTGGGCCGTAATGAAGCAGCTGTCAGAAAATATAAATAAAGCAATGTGCGTTGTTTTATTGCGGCTTATAAAAACAAGAAATTTCAACATGGTGCTTTCCGTTTGTCAACATTGGCACTTCACCTGACAGAACAGACCAAAGTTTTTCAGGCGGGATGTTTTGTCTTTGCACAGGTGAAAGCTTCCGTAGAACTGTGCATCAATAAGCTCTCTGATGCCACTGCTAAACCCGAGCTTAAAGCTACTTGCGAAAAAGTTTAACAGTGAATTAGGAGAAATTGGAACGCTCGGGGTTTGGCTGACTTGTGTGTGTCAAGTGGCGTGGCGTTTTGGAAGGGTGCCGAAATATTAGCAAATTGATCATCCCCACACACAAAAATGGAGACAGGAGTGAATGAACCAACTACCGCAGCATCTCTTTGCTAAGTCTCCCAGGAAGAGTGTATGCCAAGATGCCGCGAAAATAATTGAACCAAAGCTTGATGATACCAGAGCGATTTTCGTCGCGGCCGTAGCACTACAGAACAGATTTCCACTCTTCAACAAATTTTCGAGAAATCCTGGGAGCATGCCAAAGACTTATTCACATGTTTTGTCTACCTGGGGAAAGTATATATATGGCCGGGTTCCTCGTAAAAAGCTTTGGGGGGTGTTGCGGGAGTACGGTGTTGACGGGTGCCTCTTGCTGGCCGTCAAGTAACTGTATTCCAGTTCAGAAGATTGTGTCTCTATCGACGGAGTTAAATCACAACCGTTCAGCGTTGGTGTTAGACTCCGACAATGGTGTGTGCTGTCACCACTCCTCTTCATAGTCTATATCAGGGTTCTCCGCACTACCGCCCGCGAGCACAATCCGACCTGCGAAGCCATTTCACCCAGGCCACAAAACACATTTTGCCAGTAATGAAAAAATAATATATTTACGATAAATGCGTTGATTTGATAGGAGGTAACATGTCCCAAATAATCACATTCCACAAGATGTCTTTCGCTCGAACTGTTGTGCAATAGCTTATGTGGTCCTCTCTCAAAAATTTTGAAGAGCCCTGGTCTACATGAATTGGATAGACAGTCACAGGCGCGTCGATAAGGGTGCCACTGTTGGGAACCGCAGGGTGAACCCATGGGTGTCCGCAGGGGGGAAAACGGGCATTTCCCCCCTGGAAATTGGGACTAAGAAGCAAAAAGTTCTGGAAAACGTTAAATCAGGAATTTAATTCTGATTATTTGGGTTAATCCTCGCAATGTCAGTTTGTTTGCCGATATGACACTCACACTGCACAAGAGTCAGGGTTCACTGTTTTGGTAACATGCGGTTATGAGCTTGCAGTTCACTAAATCTGCTTCTTTGCCTGCAGAGGCAGGTTGCGAAACTCGGGAGCGAATTGTTCTACTATTGGCCTTTGTTGCGTAACAATGACATGCCAACAAATCTTTGAAGATGCACTTCAAGTTACGGTGGTAGGCGTTTTGCCGCATGTAGCTATTGAACGCAGACATCGTGGCAGGTAATGCAGCGAGACAGAGACTGCCGATAGCGGTAAGCCACGTAGGTTCAAACCAATGGTGGGCGAATTGCGGGTCGCCCACATAGTTTGTGNGGCTCTTCTAGATGAATAGCGATATCTCAAATTGATAGAGAGTTGTTGCCTCAAATTTAACGTTTGTTTCATTTATCAATATGCTTACACAAGTTTGTGAAGTTAGTCACCAACAGTGTTCCCTGTAAGAAAATTTTACATTGAGAACAGGGTTTTTTAAAGACCCGATTCGGGTCCCTAGAATTGAAAATCGGGTCCCTAGAATCAGAGAAATCGGGTCCCTACAGGTACATACAGGGTACCTAACATTTTTCTTAAAAAAAACCCTGATTGAGCAAATATTTGTGTCAGTGCGCATGCAATTTCACAACCATATAGACACACAACCAGTGAAACGTTTCGATAGGACTATGCGATATATATGCGATATCAAATTTAGAATGTTGCAAGTGCGCAAGAATGAGATTTCACTGCGCAAATGCTCTGGTGGTTCTGCGCATTTGCGCACGTTAGAGGGAACACTGGTCACCAGGGAGATTTGATAGCAACGACAGTGAACCTGAATCACAAGTTAGGCTACTTTTTCTTCTTTCCCTAAGTTGGCTGATTTTCTTCCCAGAAGAAAATTAAAGTTTTTCAAAGACACACATTGTCAAAAACATTCTGTCAGTTTCCCAATGTCAGAATGAGAACCAAGGTGTTTCGCGAAGAGGCAACTGCAGACCACAAAGTG
>JGI24021J15306_10000797_pt1 | contig 27371 bp, 13 predicted proteins | sample Ectturendosymbi1_FD_15306 | JGI IMG/M metagenome (IMG submission 15306) | reverse complement strand
TTGTTACATTATCATAGCTCGACGTGACACGACAAAATTGCACCAGACAGGCTGCCGCCTGTAGCAAGATTGTCGTTAAATAAATAAATAAATAAATTGCGGAATCATTGATACTAACCAGCAACCACAGCAGAACTAGCTTTGCTGCTTTATGCACGCAAATACTGCCGTTTTCGCGACATTTGTGCATTAGGCGTGATGCACGAGTAGAAAAACACATGCCAAAAGAACGCTTATTAGGAAAAGTTACAAGCAAAATTCAAATATATTTGCATTGAGCAAAACCGATAATATTTATATTCAGTAGTGATTACTAAAACTGGCAGAAAGTCAAACTCATTAATGATACTCAAGTGACATCGGAATATAGAGTTTGTATTCTCGTACCTCTTTTGAATCACGACAATTTTTCAAACGAATATTTTATCCAAAACAAATAAATGTCATCACGGGGGGCCCCCTTGGAGCAGAGGGCCCGGGGCAATTGCCCCCGTTGCCCCCCTATTCCGCCCCTGGCTAAATCAACGTCAAGGCGGTTGCGGTTTCCGCACAAACGATTTCGTTCGCCAATTTGAAAACTCACAATCTGCAAAGTAGCACCAAAAACCGGAAACCAATGATTAAAACTCAGAATGTATTGATTGAAACTCTGGCTTTTTCATCAAAAATAACCTTCGGATAAATACCTTTTGCTACATTAGGCCTACATTGTGCTAGAACACGTTGAAGCTCATCTAATATAAGACTACAAATTCATCTTTAGTACTTCTTTTTTTCACATCAATTAAATGCATCCTATTGGGTGACGAAAATATGGTGACCGTACAGTTTAATAAAAAACTGGTAAAAAACATTGCAGGCAGTTCTGCTCTGGTGATGTTAATTCCGGAAAGCAAAAAATGGTTCGATTATGGTTCACGAAAAATAAGCGGACACTTTATTTTCTGTTACGATTCAATTTTACTCACTAGATTTTACACCTATTGCAGCCTTTGCAATCGTGAGCAATAAAATCCCTGCGACGGTTTTTCGGATGTACAAAGGCGAGAGGAGACTTTTGACAGGTGTCACAGTCTGTTATATGTTACAGTATGTAGTTGGCCAACACTGAAAATAATTTAGGACCAGGATCCCCTTTGTCGACAGGCCTGCGTACTTGACTGAAAACAAGATGCATACCTGAACGATAAACATGGCTGTTAAAGCAAAAATCGCATGCGCTACAGTGCTCTGAATCTCTGCGCATGGAATTAACTTGTCGTCACCACATTACAGTATATACGTCGTTACTCGTCAGGCACCTGAAGTAAATGCTTCAAATCTGTAGAACATTTTCACTAACGCTGGTGCTGCAATTAAAACCAACTTTCAGTGATTTTTTACTTCCTTGCACAACTAATGGCCATTTTCCGCTGTCTGCGTTGAGCTGCTGCTTGCAGTTAGCAGCAGCAGTGTTTTGAATGCGGATACAGTGCCATCGATGTCAGAGTTCCGGAACCTAGTCATTGTCCGCGCCTAGTCCTGAAAGTGCATATTCGGCTCTTGCTAGGAGTTTGATTGCATTTTATTTACTGGTATTGGTGTGGCAACACCTCGCACTAGGAATAACCAAGAAAAGATGAAGGTAACTTTTTGGATAGTGATATTGAGTTTATCCTAACTTTTACAAAACGCAGTTGAGTTTGGAAGGTATGACTAGAATTAATCTAAACATGGGCTGGTCCTAATCACAACACATCGCATGGCGTAATAACGAACGGCTGCGGAAACCAACGCTCCTACGCTGTCGCAGTCCAGGTGATACTGCATTCACGCAAGATTGACTTTTTGCATAATGCGGCACTCTCACGAAACCAAGTTCAAAACCATTTCTGCGTATGTGGTTGAAACAATCTGAAATTAGCACAGAAGTGGTCAATGTTACGTCGTGGGGTAGAAGCATGTAAAAATTCTCAACTGACTATCAGATGTTGCTGTAACTGAACAAAGCATAACAATTTTAACTTCTTCCAGTCCACACTTTGTATTAATATTTAACAAGCTGTGAAAAATTAAAACTTGCCACAAAATGTGATTTTTATCAGATTTCATCGTAATGAATAAAAAGTTTCTTAACATATTGTGTCAAAAATAAACGTTAAACGTTTAGATAAAACATATTTGTAGCATTTAAAATGTTTAGCGTTCTTAATTACAGGCCTGAAAATAGCCTCGGCTTATGTCACGTTGCAGTCTGAACACATTCTCAGAGTAGGCGCAGATGATCTAGGAACACAACAGGCCTCAACTTAAGCGTTTTTGTTGCAATTTTATGTTCTGATTTGCACCCCTAACCACGTTATAAACGTATAGGAAATACAATACTTTGATTTATGGAGATTACAGACAAGCTGAAAAACCAGGTTTAGGTGCTGGCATTTGCAATGCTTGTGCGAGAAGGGTGCAAGCTATTTCAGCAGGATTTTAAATTTTTTTGGAAGGAATACGGGGCCCCGCTAGCCCCACTGTAAATCCGGGCCTGGCTAAACGCACTGGCTACATTACCAATTTCAATAGCATGACAAAACTGTTGCACGAGCTCAAAAACAGCAGTTGTTAACATAGAAGCATTCAGTCATTTGATAATGTCTCAGCAGGGAAAAAACAAAACTAAAAATTTGCTGGACTTCTATACATAACAAAAAATCGAAAGTTTTCTTGCGTATTTTATGCGCATTCTCAATTCTTGTGAAATTTAGCAAAATTCGATCTTGCAAACCGGGGTGTGCGTCAGCCAATCCAGCCGCACACTTTCTCTGCTCCACTGCTCGTATTCGACAAGACAGCCTCATTTTGCCGTTGTAAATTGCTCTGACGCAGTGATGAGTGTGTTTTACTCCGCTGTATTAACGCGCAGCCATTTTTGCAGTTAGGAACTGCTGTATCGTTGCGTTGAATTTATTTTCATCCGATACCCTAACCTGGAGTGCTGATAGTTTATTTTCAGTTCAATGACACATAAATTAAGGGGAGTGCGTGTAGACGAATATGCATATTATCAGAATTTTCTTTAAGGAAAATGTTAGGTGCCCAGTATGCACCTGTAGGGACCCGATTTCTCTGATTTTAGGGACCCGATTTTCTCTTATTCTAGGGACCCGATGATAATTGTCTCTGATTCTATGGACCCGATTTTCAAGTCTAGGGACCCGAATCGGTCCCTAAAACACCTTTAAAAAAACTCTGATATTATGTCAACAAACTTCGCAAAACGTTTGTTTGGAACCATGAATATGACGTCAAATTGTGACGTCACAAACAGCGCACCGCAAATACAAATGACCACCATGTGCCACTGAATGAAACCTCCCCACGAAAATTTTCTGCGTACGCCACTGTTTGTGAGTAAAAGAAACCATCAATGTGAAACACAATTGATTAAGACAACGTTCTACTATTAGACTTTCAAGCTAGTGGCCGTTGAAGGAATTTACAAGTGGCTACAAAATCCGTCCATTAGTTGTGTGCTCGGTGCAGCGTTCCGCGAATACCAAACAGCAGCATTCCCAACACTGTCTATGGAAAGAAATCCTTTTTCAGCAAAGAATCAGACACTAAGATCTTACAGAGCATATATTTCGCCTAGGAAGTAGGCATCGTCAGCTCTTATTCAAATAGAACCTTTCAAAATGTTTAACTGCACCTGTTTCGACTTTGGAGAAGCTTGCACAAAGCTCTGAATAACATATGAATGACCCTATTTTTGCGCTTACTGTATTTGGCCAATGGTTTTTCTGTCTTACGCATAACGAAGTATGTATATGTACTTTGCACATCGCGTTTAATAAAAATCCATACCTTACAAAAAGTCAAATATTCCACAATGACTTTATGAAGCAGAGCTTCTCAACTTTTTTGCTGAAGGGATCAGACTTACGACTCTGTTAGAGAATCGCACTAACAAAATCTTAACACAAGTCAATTGACTCGTTTTGTTTTGTAGCAAAAGCANGTGTGTTGCACAAAATATTAGAGGTTTGTTCAAAGACTGCTGNGGGCCGCACAAAGGCTGCTGGGGAGCCTCATGCAGCTCTCAGAACATTGGTTGAGAACCACTGTTATAAAGTAAAAATATACCACAATCTCATAGCTTTTATTGCGACAGAAAACTTTTAGAAAAATCTCTCCGCCTGACGTCTGCATCACGTTTCATAGAGATTATTTTAAAAGTTTGCAAAGGTGGCCTACACGATCAATGAACCTTTTTTGTCAAGTAACTAAATTTGTGTTTATTAATTCTTTGTTTTTCACAAAAGTGCGATCGTGTTGGTGACACGTTATTTTTCTTCAATTAATATTAAATAACATCTTTAGCAATCCTTCATGGGTCACGAAAGACACTAAAGTGGTTAGAAAATTTCAGTCACAACTCGCCAACCGAAAGCGCTAGAGAGCTAATCAAAACCTCTAAAGATGCGGAAAATCTCATAGTTTCGATTTGAAAAACTTACGTGCAGTCTGATGTCACTGGGTGGTTCAAATGATGTCATCAGCAGCTTAGAAAAAAGTTCGAAATGCAATCATCTGTTGTGTCTTTTAAAATAAACTAGGCAAGAAAACGCCTCTTTATAGCCCTCGATTGGCCATCTAGCGTTAGTGCTTGCCAAGTTATGGCCAAAAATCAAAATGCCTAATAGGAAGAAACACAAATTATCTATTTGTAGATACGTATAAAAAATAAATATAAAAACATGTTAAGAGTGAAACAGACAAAAGCTATGCCCACTACGGTAACTCATAATACAAAATCATGCGATCAAATCCAATGTGCCCTGTCCTCGGTGGCTAAAGACACTGTCCACAGTGGCCTTAGCATTTCGCGACCCTAGCAGTGAACCTCTGTTAGGGGATCCTCTCCAAATGCTAATGTTTACGTGCAGCTGCTAACACTGTAGCAATGCTTGTTGTTAAATAGACTTTTTTATTTCCATGTTAATTACTTCATTCAGATATATCAATCAGACAAGATTCTTTTTTCAGTAATTCATGTCTGAGTCTGTCTGACCTGCATGCAATCCTGTTCGGCATTTTAATGATAGCAAGTGAAAAACATAACTAAACCTTTGCACACACTCTGAATATAAACTACGACGTGATTTTACGTTTTCCATAAAAAGGCGTTTTGAGGTATGTTCTTTTGTTTAATCTGGCTGCTGTAAGCCCAACACTGTAGAATATCTGCAGTAGTGTTATAAACAACTCGAGGTTTGCTCAGTTGTGCGAGAAAATTTTAACTGCGAAGCACCATAGCCAAAATAGTCGCTAAACCTCTCTCTGCCATAACAATGGTAAGGTTTTAGTTTCAAAGGAGAGTCAATACAGCACAATTTAATTTGTTAATCAAGTTGCTTACAAATTTTAAGTCAATTCTAACTTTCGTATGTCACGTTACCCACGTAAGCAGATATCGTTATTTATTTTGAATTTATTAGCAAAAAACAATTTGCCAAAAATCGTCGGTGAAAGCTCCAAAACAATCAGAGACTGGTGATGCTCTGGATTGATGCTGTTTTGAATACGTTGCTTGCTTTATCGCAATTGTACAGTATCACTTAGTGTAATACCGTATCAGTTGTTGTTAGAAGCGAACAAGTTTTTGTTCGGAGCGGGCACCGTACGTCGACAACTAATGCTACAGCCAAATATTTAACCGGCACTTTCACCAAGCCCGTAACCAGCTTGGGACACCAGGAAGGGCGAAGAGTTTTCTGAGAGGGGCCCAGTTTTTTAACTATGTCCAGTAGTTTCAAACTATATCCAACACATTTATCCAAGGAGGGCTAAAAATTTTCTAGGGGAGGGGGCGAAGCCCCCCCTAGTTACGGCCCTGACTTTCACCAAAATTAAAGAAGAAGATGGCGAAACACATGCAAAGCAAGAAGATGGCGGAAGACAGGCAAAGCAAGAAGATGACCGTCTTCCGAAATATCTCTTCTGCAGTGCTTTGGCAGTTGGCAGTTGTCCCACCGGTTGCCCTGAACGCCACTTTGGAGGTTGTTAAAACCCTTCGTCATGGAGAGCTTCAATACCCCACCAGACGAGTTGCACGCAACAGGAACAACAGCCGTTCCGCTTTCTCAAGCTACAAAAGCAAATCTTCCCAAAGTTGCATTGATGATTGGGAACAGTGTCGCTTCCACTGCTGCTGTCGACATGATGACTAGTGAGTCGCCGCCTTTTCAGGCACTTTGTTATTTCTTCTGCCATGTCACTTTCCTGCTCATTTTCTCAGTTTGATTACGAAGCTCAAAAATTTGGTTATCAGATTACATTTTGATTTCAATGTTATTTCCTCAACTTTTTGAAGCCATCGTTTGACGGTCGTTTTGGGTCTCGATCAAATATTCTTGCTACTTGGAGTTCATTGTTGCTGGCTCCACATGACATAAACACTCCCTTTATCTCACAATCTTAGCTCAGGCATAGTCTGACGTCTGTCAGTAGACAGACGAAAATTGTATAATTCCAACATGCACCGTCTCATTCCTTAAAAGCGGTTTATTGCAAAAATCATAAATATTTCATTCAGTTAACAATCCATATCAATAAACGTTGCTAAAGCAGTTGATAAAACGCGAATATCAAAGAATGTAGCTGGTAGCATTTAATTCGGTTATGATCGATATTCAATTTAGTGCCTAGATNAGCACTTCTTTTCCACTAAAGTACTCTTACAATTTTATTCTGAATAATTTCCTACACTATCTTCNGCTACGGCTTTTTCTTGGCAATCCAATCTAATTTACGTGAATTTGCAGTCAGTATTTTAGATGAGTCACTTAAAGCTCTGTTCGAAATTCAAGCGGATTTTTAAAAAATGTCAAGTGAAGCTCTCCATGAAAAATGAAAACATTTTGATGAAGGCGGAGAAACTCAAAGCTCGTGAGAGTTTGTTTACCATGTACGTTTTGCAGAAAAATGAAGCTTTTATNTGCGTTTGGACGCCGAAGTCCCCCATACCTTAGCTTCACCCAAACATCTTGCTACGGTACTGCCTTACACGTGCGCGCGAACTTATATTTGTGTGAGGACATTCTCTGCCATAAGTATTTTTGTGTGATAATCGCATACTGCACTGAAAAATGTTCGACAGATTACTATACTTAAAAAACGAAAAACTGCATTGTTTACAGAATAATCATTCGTTTTTTCTGAAAGTCTGGTTTCAATATAGTGTTGCAATTGCTCTCATGATTATCCGATTTTCCGTTGTTGTGATTGATATCGAATTTCAGTTCAGTCTTTGGTGAAACTTTTCCAACTATGTTTCGGAAAGGTCCCATCACTTGTTTGAAGAGCATGATAGTGACTGATACGCCGAAGCAAAAAAATAGGACAAAAGCAAGCAGCATTGACGTAAGGCTAGACGTTGCATTGTTCAATAAGAAAGAAATGAGAATAAAGAAGGCATAAACCAATGCTGAACAACCAAAAAACAGAGCTTGCTTTGTGGCTGAGACTTCTGTATGTTCAATAGTTTTGCGTTTGGGCGATAATTTTGCTTCAATTTTGAGAAAAGCATAAAGAGAAACCCATGTCAAGATACACATGACGTACAATTCAGCAGGAATAAAAAATATTACGTAAAATCTGGCGAAACCATTTTGGTTGGGTTTGTCGCCCTTGATAACTGTGCCGTACAAAATACAAACAATTGCTATGAAGGCCATAATCGGAACAACTCGAAACCAAGGAGGTATTTTCCTCCAAATTGGAAGACCATAAACCTGCAAAGTAAGGGAATCGCATCATGATCGGAATGCTTTATGAGAGTGACATTAGACTTGATCAAAGGATAAAATTATTGTTCAAACTGATATGTATAAAAAAGTCATTCTTTAACCTGAGTGAAGGCTAATACGAAGCCAAAGCCGAATGCGAATATGGGCCAGATGCTTTTTCCAGCGTGATTGGGATTCGCCGTTTGTAAAGCAACAACTGTGCCATGAATTAAAACCCAGGTCTCGTTGAGCAGACGCCAGTACCTAAACATAAGAAGGAATTCATATTTTATCATACTCGTTTGTACCAATACGAAACAATAAGTTTTGCGAAACCTGTGACTTGTTCTGTTTTGAGTATTTCCTTGCCAGTTTTCTTCGGAAAATGTTATTTGAATGCATTTTTCGTACAAAATGAACAGGAACATAAAAATGTTTTTCCCTGGTAAAGAAACATTTGAAACGTTTCCTCCCCAAACATTTTGGTACAACAATTTGTTGTTCTTCATGCGCATCTGAAATGTGTATCTGTTGAATTTGCGTAGTGACTGAAATACCTTGGTGTGGCGTTTATTGCTTAAATTTAGAATGAAAAGTGGACAAGTTGTGTCACTTCACTGTGCTGCACACAAGCTACAGCACATGGGGCACTACCAGCAAAGGAATGGCTGCAAATTTGTATTTCCTTTCTGTTGCCGCTTTACACTTGAAAGTTTTAGAATTAGTACTCAGTTTTCACTTCCGTGTGGTTATAAACCATAATAATAACATTTGCGAAATTAAACATTGCGTCACCAAGAAAAACGGTGTCTATGAGCATTATATTTCCTATTCCTTTACAAAATTTGTTTTTCATTTGAACCAGATTTAATTGCGTTTGTTTAAAATTGTGCTTCATTATCTTACATTTCCATGCTATTATTTCAACTGTCTGATGCTTTATATAAGTCATAATTTTCCGAAGATTTGTGCAGTATGTCAAATATGATAACAGATTGCTGTATTTCACGAAACATTTTTCAAGTAAACACTTTTCCAGCAGTGCTCACGATAAAGTTGGTTACGCACAGGTCATGTGCTCTTTAATGTATTTCGTATATTTGTGTACTAATGCATGTGATTTGGTCCTTGAGTATATGGCATTAACAAAAGAACAAAAAAAATACTTGTTATAAACTGTTACAGTTTAAAACTTGGTTGTAGTATTTTTAAAACTTGAAAATAGTTTTTAAAACTGCAAACCTGAGATTTTTTAATAAGGATTTCCATAAGTTAAAAGTTAACTAATATCAATGCTGAAACGTTAGTCATTTGTGATACGTGCGGAAAGGTGCATTTCCCATATTAAGAAACTATTGTCATTTGTCGTAACTTACACGCTTTGGGCAAGGGCAATAAAAAAGGAGACCGAGAAGTTACTTAGTTAACTGGGGTAGTTCGTGCCACGGGAATGGTACTTGTAATCATTTTACTCCTGTTTCCATCGGTTTCGACGATCCTTCGTGTTGCGTGCTTCCCCAGTGCCTTGTGCCTTTTCAGTGTCTGTGTTAAGCGCATGTATTTTTTGAGACAGTGTTGTAAATACGCTTGCCGTGTTCACTTCTGATTAAAAAGGCTTTGACCTCAATGCGTGGTTTCAGAATTAGTAAGTCAGGCGAGTCTGTTTGTTGCACTGTTTTCTCAAGATAGTTACGGGACTTCAAATTAGCAGGCGTGCGTTCGCGGTGTTGAAACTATTAACCAATCCTTCCCAAATCCCAGCTAAAGTAACGACCTTGAGCCCCGCAGGACTTTACTACATAAAAGTGCAATCTTCTTTCATACCGATAATCGTTAAATGCGTGCTGTAACTGAGTGAGCGCTTAATAAATTATTGTTAACAGTATATGGTTTTCTTAATCAAACGATCTCCTGAAATATGTCAAACAAAATTACACTGCTTTGGATGATCCCGGAAAGCACAACGCGCGTCTTGTGGTGAAATGTTTGTTCTGCTTTTGGAAAATACCGAGTATTAAAAAATTGTTTTTTCAGCTTTCACTTGAAAGCATTTCAGTTGACCGAACAATCAATTGCATTCTTTGTTTTCATACGCAATATTGACCTAGCAGAAGGCCGGTTTTGGATTACGATAAAATAGTATCACCGCACACGTTCACATCTGCCAAACAGTTCGGAATAAGCAACTTTTACCACTGGACAAATTTCGCAAACTTCGCGTATAAACCTAAAACATTAATTCCTGATGATAAATTGTTTTTAATCTTAGGCTATTTTGTAGCCTGTCATGCAGTAATTTTCAAAGCCGGCCTATGCATAATGAGATCAGCATGGGCGTCAGAAGGATTTTGAAATATAATATTTTCCCACCAATGTTTCAGTAGATAATTTTTTTTATCTTAGTTTTGGGTTGGTGAAATGAAATTCCACCACTGTGGGCTTTTCCTGGAAAATGCGTTTGGCCACCACTTGGAAAAATTCGCTATTGATTTCCCCTGAAACAAATCCTTCCGACGTCGATGGAGTTCAGGTATCAAAACTGACCCAGCAAGGAAATTATACGTTCCGAACTCATATTCAAGAAGTAATTTCAAATCTGGCTCTGTTCGAGTTGTTTGAATCAACTTGGAAGAAAAAGCATAACTGTAAAATCCCGGAAATGCATAATGCATAGAACCAAAACGTAGTGACTAGAAATCTGTTGAAACTTTTCTGACAAATTTGTCGAAAACAAACTGGTGTTATTCAAAAACACACGACAATTTGCAGTTTACTTGTTGCGATGCATTTCCGTGTATATCAAGCTTCCTTGCAGAAGAACAATCCCAGTGTGGAAAAATCCAGTGGCATGAGCCCACGTGTTCTCTGCTGGATGGTACCAGAAGGTATATATCGAAGCCCATGAAAAAGCAATGCCGTGGTATCTGAAAGGCAAGTTGTCGTGGAAAAATCATATAGGTCTAAAAGGTTGATGAAAGAAACACAAATTACTGAGTTCTGTACTAGGCTATCACTGCGAACACTTCACGTTTTCTGCATATGGCTTTTGTAGCTGCATGCTAGTTCGATTGATCAGGCTTTTGTTCATTGGGGAGGATTAGGTGCCAATTTGAAATTTTGAATTCTTCATAAAAACGTGTGTGACAGTGTGACATAATACTTTGGTTTGCAATTTTAAAGCATTTCAATTAATCTCTCAACCATTTCATATACCAATCAATTAAATTCAAAGTACGCACTTTCTTTCAGAGTCAAAACACTTACTTTCTGACTAGTTCAATGGGTCCTGGACTGAGGCGCAGGTAGTTGGTAAACTTTCCAGTTGATTTGAGGTTCGGCCACATCATAATGATCCCTCGATCTTTGTATTCCATCAACATAATAAGGCAAATCATCATGATAACTGAACCCTGAAAGATCACAAAATTTACGTAAACTGCGTATTTACGCAAACGTGTTAAGTTTATATGTTACAATGTTACAATGCCACCACGTCATTGGTGGATTCAGACATGGTGTTTGGGGGTGCAGTCAGACACATTGACGCCAATGTCCTAATATAAACTTAACTGCTATATATTAAAACAAAACCGTTTCAGGACTTGAATCACTGCAACACTATAGTTTGTTATTTGGAAGGAGCCGTGAAGAGCAGAAATGGTCATCTCTTTATTACCAAAGTACGTCAGGGTTAACCTGCTTCCCTCGCAACAGGCAAGAAGGAAAGCGGAATCTCTTCAAGGAGACGCCACTTCGAAAAAGCACCGTGGCTGTTGAGAGGACCATTGCGCCAGACTCACTCCCCTGAATCGACCATCGCACTAAGCGAAAACCAGTACAAAATTTTTTGCCAGTCAAATCGTTAATGCTTTGTGCATTGAACATTAACCTTCGAGCTGATTCTTTCAGTCACACAAGCTTTAAACAACTTATCAAAACAACTCTTAGAATATCAGTGCTGTAATGATTTGTAGTTGTGTAACAAGGCAAAGTGGTTGTATCATAGGTTTACGAAAGGGTTTTCTTTCACGACGTTTTAAGTTAGTCATCANGAGGGCAACCAAAAGTCAATAAAGTCAACATTTTTCTGCCGTTTCTAAAGTTTATGAAACGTCCACAAACCAAATTTCACGCTCATNCCATGACGGTATCCCAAATTATTAGGTAAAAAAAAAGTCAAAATTTATCATCAGGTCTAAATTTATCGATGGGTCAAACTTTTTTGCAGCACAGTTTTTTCTCTTAAATATTGATATTTTACTGAAACTGCAACAACAGATATTGATATACTTTTGCACGTTTAGTTGCAATTCTGTAATAATACAAGGTTTATTGCGATTCTGACATAATAATGTTGTGATTCCCACTGCTATTATGTAGGATAGGCATGGTAGGCGAAAAATGTGGTCTTACGGTACTTGTTTTGGTAAATACACAATCCATTACCTAGGCCGTAGCTACACTGAGGCAAATGAGGCACTTGCCTGGGTAAACTTTCTGTAATGCTGGCACAAAACATTTTTGCAACGCTACATCAAATCATATTATATTGTGCGGCTGTTTTAAAAAGAGTGGCACTGCAGCTACACTGTGTTACAATGACCAGAGATATTACCAGCCTAAATTAGATAAGAGATGTTACTTCTCCATAAACTACATTCAAGAACACACCCAACCGGGCACGTAATCAACGTATTCGCNTCGGCAAAAATTTGACCCCGACCGCGCCCATGATTATGCATGTAGTATTTCAGCTTTATGATGTTCTCAGGTTTGACTCTACTGTAGTTAAATTTATGTACTTACAACCAACTTTTTTTTATTTCGAAGCTTAGAGTGCATGAATACANTTCTGGATTAACCTCAACACCTAAGGCTGNATTATTTTGCAGTTGGAAACGCTGAAAATTTATAGGTTAAAATAAAGTCAAAATTTGTAAATTATAAAGTCAAAATTTTTAGTTTTTAGGTCAAAAAATTGGTTGCCCTAGTCATCACACAAAAGAAAACGTGAGTTTTGTTCAAACTTGACTTGTACAAAATTTTTAGACGAATTTTAAAGGAAGTTTTGCGAATGTTTGGAAATGGAACCAAAACCTCGAAAAGAATAAAACTTGTAAGTCGTGCTAAACTGGTTTAGAAACAATCGTGTGGAAAAACATGTCTATGAAATTTGACTTTGTTTATTAAATTCGAAGGAATCGTGTTTAGAAAAACGAAAATAATGTTAGACATTTTTCTTAAGATAACTCTAGTCAGTGTTGCCAAATATCATTTAATGAAATTCAAGATGTTGTGGCAGGACTGAAAATTCTTTTCTGCACCCCCAATGCACTTTCTGCACCAAACAAAAGTGCAGCAACGTAAGTGTTGAGATGCTTTTTTCTGGTGGTTAGTTGGTTTCCAGCAATTATCACTGTGCAAACGTAANTCTGTCTCGCGGAGCTACATCCTTAAATTTCCCTTTTTTCTTGTGTGCAATGCCTGCTTTGATTATGGTTCAGCATCTTGCGCTTCCGTAATCGATATTTCGCTGAAGATGAAAACGAACGTCTTTGAAACGGTCGTCATGGTTTCATTTAAAATCAGACAAAACAAACGAAACGTTTATGGAAAACGTCTTTTAGACTCATATTTAACCCTCTGGTTCTACATTTATATAAGCACACCACTTGATAAACGTACAGCATTCCTCACCGGTAACACTACTAGATATCTTCAGCATGCTTTGAGGAAGAATTTTTTAGATACGTGCCATCATACTGCACAAAGCTTAAATGTGCTGCGTTACTCATTTTGTTTTATGATAAGGATTGTTGTGTGGTAATTTGTTATGTGAATCAGCAAGTTTAAAAAACTGTTCTGAATGTAATACGGGCGTAGACTTTGTTAAAAGATTTACAGTATTTTTGTCGAAAAGACATCACTAAGATTTGACGATTGATTCCTGATATAAGATGCAAGAAAGCAAAGCTATAACCCATTCCTTTACACATGGTTGAAACCAGGGTTGCCAATTTATCAGATTTTCCGCAAGATCTAGCGCATTTTAATCCTGTCTAGCTCCAAAATATTTGGTCTAGCGGCCTAATTTCGCTAAATTCTAGCGGATAATTGGTCTAGCGGCCTAAACAATTGGTCTTATTCAAGCTGATTCTAGCACTATTTTGCTAATTTTCTTGCTTGAAAGGTCCGTTTAGACTTGGCAACCTTGGCTGAAAAAATGCTTCAAAAACCTCAGCAGCAAAGATGCGCAACCAAAATGAAGCGAAGCGTGGAATGAGCTTCCAAAGAAAACGTTTGCTTTTATGGTAAAGAAATGAACAGAACAACAGAAAATTGCCGTGATTAGATACAAAGACTTTTCCATTTTTCATTAGCCCGCTGCTTCCTCTCAAGACAAGTAACTCCTTAAGAGGACTGCTCCTCTAATGACCTCTGGTCCAGCCTCCTACATTCACATACTATATAACATTGCAAACTGGTCCACTTGGACCTTATCGCAGGAAGGTAGACGGATGCTATGCATCAAATCTACCTTGTTAGTGCCATCTATGCGTGTGATGCTTGTTAGCGCCTTATACGCTTGTGTTGAAATTCACAGTGTGGATGTGAAGACATTGCATAAATATAGAGCGCCACTAACTAGATTTTGTCTAATTAAATTTTGTGCTTTTAAATTTTAACCCAAAGGCCGACTGGCAGTTGCTATCAGCTTCTACACGCTAGCCCGGCAGGTGAAAATTTTGGTGTAATAAGGAATCCGTATAGATGTTCTCGTTTTCATAAAAGATCAACATTTCCAGGTCAACATCGAGTACTGCAGATCGAGTTTTTTACTTATACGCTTCAACAGAATGGATCTTCTCATTACTTTTATATGAAATAAAAAAACATGTAACTGTTTTATCGCACGAATTGCTCACCCTATTCCAGAAATATTTGCAAGTATACCTGAGATGAAGCCATGATAACATTTTGCGCTGTCCCGTCGTACGTCCAATGGGTTTGCAGAAGATGCAAAACGTGAAAAAACGCATTGATCAAAAGCAGAGACCAGTTGAACCAACGAAGTTGTTTTCTAAAACGATAAAATAGAATTGTATTGGACCTATCAGCAGGCCCGTAACCAGCTTGGGACACCAGGGGGGGCAAAGAGTTTTCCAAGGGGGGCCCAAATTTTTTGAACTATGTCCAATATTTTAAAATTATGTCCAACACATTTTCCAGGGGAGGCGAAAAAATGTTTAGGTAAGGTTTCGTCCCCCCTGCGCCCCCCCTGGTTACGGGCCTGCCCATCAGTCCAGCTGAATCACTGCAAGCAACTAATATCTAGTCTGTCGCAAACACTTTCTTTGGTTTACGATTTATCATCCCAAACTATTGTAACTCAAATTACTGAGGTTATTGTATACAGATGTATCGTATGTTTAAATTTGCAAATTGGAGCAACGCAACAAAGCACGTGGAACAAGAAGATTCCGGTTTGGGCTTCTACGGACAGAAAAATCCAACTTTGGCTTGTTATCAAAACACAATGCAGCATTGTTTATTTAGTAAAGTTTGTGGAACCAAAACTAACTTCTCACTGATGCTAAACTGACTTTTTTGGGCGTGATCTTAGACTTAATTGCCAACACGTGATCCGCTACATTAGGTAGACTGCGGACACTCTGACACGATCCGGCCTGCGAGGCGACTCTAGTACGCTAGGCTTTAATTAACATAAAATCGCAGTTACCATCTGCAGAAACAAAGAACAGTGTCAATAACACGTAATAGCGACAACAAGAAGGCTCGCTCAACACTCGCCGTGAAATACGAACGCCAACTGCCCCGAGCTCCCGTGGCAGCAATCAACGTTCCGCGAATAAACAAATTAAAGCGGCGAGGCAACAACACACGCATCTCCACAATCACCCCCGTTCAAATTGAAGCGACATTAAAACCGTACCGATCAGGGGTTTTGCGGCTACGTGTAGACCGGCGCGGCAAAGCCGGTTTAGTGTCACTGACAATGTCCTCTGGAACAGAACTTTCGTCATTTTGTCCTTCACTTCGTACGCTGTCAGCTTCGTCCGCTGGTACATCTCCCAAGTCGTCGCCGCCCACACCGTCAGATTCCGGGAGGGAGGAGTCAGTGGTTGGTGGGTCCGTGCTGTCGTTGTGAGCAGGAGGGCACGGAGCCAGATCGGAGGAAGAGACTGTACTTTCTCTGCCATCCGGTAAACGCACAACCGAATAAGTGGAATTCCCTCCCACAAGCTCCATTGGATCACAAAAGGGGTCACCCTTATTTCGCACATGTCGACGCAGCAACACAGTCCCGGGCGTCAACAGCTATGAAGGTAGTGCCATACCATTCATGGATCTCCGAGGAAAACGAAACAGTCTTTCGTGGGGTGTTTCATTAGTAGTCAGGCAGACCAGCGATCGGACAGCATGGAGCGCCTCGGCCAACACCTCTTCCCATCGATCTTCGAGAAGACCACGTCCGTGCAACAACAATTTAATGGTTCGCCAAATGGTTTGGTTGAACCGTTCGCACTGGCTGTTCCCAGTAGGGTGGTAGGCGGTGGACGTGCTGAAAGAAATGTCGCGAGCGGAGAGGAATGACCGCTTCTCCTGACTGACAAAAGGTGAACCCCGATCGCTGCGACCATCTTGAAAAATAAAAAGTCGCCGCTTCCTTTTTTTTTCAAAAATCCGGCCGAGAAGCATTTTTACTTGCTCTACAGTCAAAACTGAGCAAAAATGAAGAATGTATTTTCTGGATTGTGTTTAATATCATGATATACAGTAAAGAACTATGATTGTGCTAGGAAGATATTTTGCCTAAGTACTACTTATTGAAACATACAAAGCTAATAATTATTAGCCATAGTGTAAGCCAGTTACCAGTATAACAGTTAATATATCTGTAACTCTTAGCATGGCAGCTGTTTCATCTATATTCTGACTATTGTACAAACAAGATCTAGAAGTTTCGACGAAATTCCCAGAAGTTACGGGTCCCCGTATCGGTATTACCGTCTGGTATAAATTCTCTCAAAGGGCCTTGCTCATTTATAGCTGAGGCTAGCATAGTTGGTACGAATTTTAAACAGAGACGCCCAGTGTGCGGTTTGAAGTTGTCTGCACTGGGCTTGTTTTCTCACAAGATGAAATGCTACAACAACGAAGTCATGTCTGAAGACGACGCGTTTGAAGGCCGGGAAATCATTTAGCTCGAAGACGTTACAAACGACTGCACCAAGTGTAACGCTATGACTTTTAGTCTCCAACTAATATTTTCTACCAGTGTTCCAGTGCCAAGACTCAAGACTCGCACTCAGGTCAGCAATGACGAATTCGGACATGAACTCGTGTTACTGATGTGACAATTACCCAAACCTGGCAGTACACTTCGTTATTTGCTCGTTTTGGTCAGAATAAATCTGTTGGACGTTAGTTGTTTAACTTGTTTGCAGACAAAAATTCACAGCAATATGCTCTCTAACGTTTAATACCGTCTTTGGACTTATATAACTGTAAATATCTTGCTAAAAATGTTAAGAACCAAAATTCTGAGTGGTTGTATTGCAATTAGCTTCATGTTATATTAAAAGTAGTGTTCAAGTTTGACAGCAAAGCGCCAGTTTTGAAGATCTATTTAAGCGCTATTTCGTTTATTCAAGCGAGTGGACAGACAGCGCAGTTTCGGAATAAAAAGACACTTATACGCAGGAAAATCAATTAATTTCTCTGAGGTTCATACGCTCTCACAAAAAACAGGGGACAGAAAAATGCAGAGCAACTGAATGCACAGCAAATTAAGGGCGTGGACAACTTGGCGACTTTGCCTGTAGCAAATAAGGCACCAATCCAATCAACCTCATGTCCGACATAAAATTGACCATCTTTGCAGTAATTCACGATGCGCAGAGCAACCTTGGTTTCCATGAAATTGGGCTGATGAAAGTAGGTGTGCCGGGCAATTTGTCCCAGCAGACGTCCAATTTGCCTTTCGCAAGCGCAAGGATTGGGCATTATGGTGTAAAATGTCTGCAATGCGTTCGACAATTTTTTTGTTTCAGGTTGTTTAGTGTCGCCATTGGGAGTAAAAAAGGCATTTACTGCAAACAGAGTTTTGATGTTTTTCTACTAATTTGATCAAGCCGGGGATTTGCCATGATATTATATCATAAGTGCGAAATCTTGCACAAAGTAATGTGATATTTTGTTTGAACTGTGTTTACTGGCGAAACAAAAGTTCTTATGTTCCTTGTGCACTATTCTTAGGAGCCAACCGCATCTATCTGCATATGACACGTGAGCGACCTTTAACCTATTCTAAAATGCGTGGAAGCGTGAAAATGTTTTTTGGTTCTTTGGGTGCTTTTTTTGCATCAAGAACTACTGCAGCTAAAACTCACAAAAACTTTTTTTGCAGCCTTTTTCCAAAATACGAACTCGGGGTGACATTTCAGCAAGTAGCTACCAATATTGCTTGGTTCTTGGTTTGTTGTGGTTTTTACTGATATAGAAATCACTGGTCATTTTTCTTTACCGTCACACAATCTGTGTCATAAAAACACTTAATAACTCGGTTGTGATTGTTGCAGATAACCCTGGAATCGATCAATAACTGATTCATTGCTTACGACAGCACAAGACCGCTTCAAATTTTCTAAGTGAAAAAAGACTTTGGTACATTTTGATAGAACTATTTTAAATGCTTTTTTGTTTGTTTAATCGATATCGCCAATTGTATTCACATCAAGCCTTCTGTTAAAAAGCAAACGACTCTCTTATGCCTCGGCATTCTTCCTTTTGCAGGGAACGTTCCGCTGAAGACTGTATCTTCCCAAACATGACGGCTTTGTCTACTTTTGTTTTTAATTATACAAAACCTGTTATTCAAGGAAAACTCCAGTTAATGTTTCGGAAAATCGACGCAGTGTCCATTAGATCTTTTGCGTTGATGCAGCGCTCAGTATTGGCCTAAAACCTGAGCAACTTACTGCGATAACAAGCTTGTCGAAACGTTTGACAGGATTTTTTGTGTGAGTTGAACAGTCACGGAGAATTAGAGAAACTGGATCGAAGAGTTTTGGAACCAGATTTGCATTAGCAGTCAGGCATCGTACAATTGATGCACTTTTTCAAAAGCTCAAAAGTAAAGGTAAGTGTAAGGTCTAGAAAACTTTTATTGCCTAACGAGGAAAACATAACACAAGTGACGCATAAATGTAGTTACGGAATTTGTATCAATTTGACCCTGGTATGAAGTCCTAGAGCAAAAGATTTCGTATTTAAGTCGATGACTTGGTGTTATATCACAGTAATCTTAAATTACGTTGGACGGCGCATTATCCAGACGAATATCACTGATTGATAAGAGCAAAGATAATTGCAAAGGTGTACAGTTCATTGCAAAATAGTAAAATCTTTGCAAAACATAACATCTTCATTTTAAAGGCAAGGTTATGGTTGCTGATACAGGTAACGTAACTACTGTATGTTTCATCAGGTTTCTTGTTATTTGAAAATGTCACGTTCTGTGCAAAACTATAAGGTCATACATTTCACTTGTCCTGTGCCATTAGCAAATAACCAAATGGCGCTGTTTAATAAAACCCTTCATTTTCTTGCAAGGCTGCACCGAGTGGCTTAGAGCAGTTTGATTTCACGACACAGCTCATGCTTTGGAATCCAATGTCAAACATTGTGTATCAAAATTTGTACAAATTGCAGCAGTGATTATACGAAAACGTATAAACAAACTGCTGCTTTTTCAAAGTTTGTAACAAACTAAATTTGGACTATTTTGTACCGGGAACACATGCAACATCAGTAAATATTTACTACTCTTACTGAAATTTGGGTTTTCCTTCAGGTGTGTGTGAAGTTAGAAGTTGAGCTCGATATATCAATGTCCATACGAAGATTTGGTGAAGGGAGTAGCACACCCATACTATTGCAGTTGACAGAGTAGTAACTCGATCAGGCCGAAGTTTCCAGAAATACCATGTTCGAGAACATTCTGGATGTCCAGACCTTCCTGCAATAAAAAATATATGCAAAACATCTTTGGGTTTTAAACGTTTAAGTTGCTAAAACAAAAAGGAGAAACAGTTAAATTTCACTCTAATTGATGTGATGTTGCTGAAAACATTAAAAACGTTACCATGACAACTTTTCCCAAGAAAATTAACCAACCTTCAACCCTGACTGTTTATATAAATGGCGTGCGTGTTGAGTTTGCTGAGCAAGTATACAAGTAAAACGTCTAGCGTTGTGGGTCGTCCGCCATTGAAGGATGATAGTGACATTCAAAGACAAGTAAAATTAGCACAAACCCCTAACAGAGCTTATCGAATTTTGCTTTTCTAGAAATATGAATTTTCGTCAACATCAAGTGGTGATTTATTCATCAAGACATTTTCACGCCTTGAATAAAAACGACTTTTATACAATTGCCAGCAGTAAAAATCTTCATCCAAACTTTTTTCCTCTTCTTTTAAATGTCCGATGTTTTTCACAACTTTTCATTTTTCCCATTGTTCAACGCTGCTGCAAGAGGATTAGAAATTTCAGTAGTCACTTTTCGTTATAGTGTTTGAGTCTTTTCAGAATTGGATGTGCATGACAGTTTTGACCTCAAGCGCTTTATGTGTGTGTTTTGAGTATTATATAAGGTGCTATACTAACCATTTCTGATATGAATCATAAGTTTGAGACGCATATGTAAATAAATATAAAAAATTGATTGTTTAATTTTAATTTAGTGAGTTCTGACACAAACTTTACCACAAATGGATACGTAAAAACTTGAGCTACGAATAAGTTCAGAATAAAAGCAGTGTCTAATTACAATGAGTTGGTAATTTCCTTCCATTTTTTAGCTGATAAACCCTGTGGCACTGGTAATGTGATTTTCCAATTTGTTCTCGGTTTATTGGCATTTTCATACCTAAAGAAGCGCATAACAAAACAGCGCAGTAGTTGATTCCAGAACCACGCTGTTTCAAATATGTCAAGACGGAGGCTTGAAACCTCAAGACGGAAGCTCGAGAGTCAAGCCCGGAAAAATAGTTCTACTGAAAACTGATACCCGTCTCGATTTTCAGAGTTACAAAAAATGCAAAGATTCTTGCGTTCTTTGAGTTTTGTGCATTTTAATAATCTTTGTTTTTTCCAAACTTGCCACAATTTTTGTTTTATATGCTATTGGCGGTTTAGATTTTAAAATTCCATTTAAAAACCACCTTTCACTGTGAAATTCGCAAATGTGAGGTGAGAATAAAAGATCTGAAGACTCCAGGTAAAGAACTCATAAACCAATTTTAGAGATTCCACTTCTGGTGTGCAGCAATGCACTTGCTTCGTTTGCAGTTTCTCAGCTAAAAAAACACTGTTACGTTTCTTAGCAAGAACGCCTGTAAATCGACACGATAATACAAGTAGTTCTGTTCAAACAAGCCGTGTGATCTATCCCGCCACTGCCATGGACACCAGCTATTGAATGTCACAGCTACTCGAGTCATGGACAGTGCTGAAGATCATTGAGTTGCAGGAATTTCAAAGAAATCAAGCGTGNCTTGTGACACAACAGTTGCTACAATTAACCACATTTCGCTATTGCTGAGGTAATCNCGCATGTTTGCCGTTCGACCTAATTTGATGGAATCTTATCAAACAATGAAACACAGCGACATTTGTCCATGTTAGTTTACGNAGCAAAAAGCATTTATTTTGCTTTTCATCCTTTCAGAAAAGCAAGATAACACTTGGAGAAAAAAACGCAATACCCGGAATAGAAGTGTCGTTGCATCCAAATGGCTCTGGCAAAAAACGATGCCTTGTGTCGTTAACTTCATTATAGTAGTATCCAGACCAGGCATTCCAACCGTCAGCCAAACCTGAAATTCACTCAGTGATGAGCAGTTTCAAAACTGGTGAAAGAATAAAGTAATAGTTTTTTTTCACTAAGTGGATAATTACAAGCATCAACAAAGAAAACTGCATCTGGCTACCCATTATTTCAAAGCTGTGCTCGAGAACAACGAAACTAGATAAAGTCAAACCTATAAGCGACGGAATGCTTAATAACCCTTCACATCTCTAATCTTTCAGGTATTTTTCTGAAGCTCTAAGCTTCACCTATACCTCAGTTAGGTATTTTTCTGATCTATCAGTGATCTTAATCGAGGTATGTTCAAATACACTCAAAGTGTCCCCTTGTAGCGTAGCGAGTGAACGACTGTTGTGGGAAACTCGATAATCATTAAAGTAACGTTTATCGTGTCACTTTTTTCATCACAGATGGCAGGCAAACTTCGTAAACCGGCTTCTTGGCTGTTCGTTGACTGAGGTGACGTAACATGGATGAGCATTCAACGAAGTGCGGTATCGACGTAAAGTCTCGGAGACCGCAGATTGGCGGGATAGGCCATCTGTGGGGTCGATGTAGCCCCATTTCATAGAATTATTCGGGCGCAGTCTTTTCCGCAATGCAAGCAGTTTAGGGGGTCCACTGACTTCAACTCAGGTACAAACCTAGCAGAAACCATTTTCTAGCAATAAGCTTTGTGGTTGGGGCCCTAAGTGCTCTTCCCATAAAGCGAATGTTGTGGCTTCTGTGTCGTCCGGGGGTTACGTGCGCGAGGAAAGCGCATATGATTTGATCCTAGCATTGACTGGAAATTCCCCAAACGTTGAGTGGCAAGGCTGAAAGCTTTGCCTTCGATGCTCCGCGCGTCTTGTTAGAAACTTGCAATTATATCTGGCAGAGTGATGCCTAACCGAAAGTGAAGGACGTCGATTTTGTCGGTCGTAGGCAACCAGTATTTCCTGTATAGGCTACATGACACGCTCAGAGATGAATCCACTTTGTTAGCGTGACCGGAAAGTGACCACACGGCACAAGCGTATTCTGTTACGTAACAGAGAACTGCAGAGCCGTAGTCCGGAGTGATTTAGCAACCTTTGACAGGATATTGTTGCAGGAGCACAGCTTGGTCTTGACTCGTTGCACATGTTGTTTCAAAGACAAGGTACTTAAGAGTGATGCCTAAGCACTTCGGGTGGGAGTTGTGCTTGTGGTGTGAATTTTCCCACTGCAGTTGAACGAGCCACCTTGAAGTGGTGTCATTGATATAAGCTATAAATGCCTGCATGTAACGTGTCACATACCAATCCTTTCATTGCAATCAGCGAGGTGTCTTGTTCGGTGGCAATAGACTAAACGACGTTGTTGGCAGAAGACACTTCAACATGCCTGCTCCTGTGACCTATTTCAGAGGCATTCACCAGAACAACGAGTGCAAAGGCCACAAGGTCAAGTTCGCTTGACGGCGTCGGTTGTCGATTGGTGACAGGTGGTCACTCCGGATCACACGCGAAGCAACTTCTTGTTGCATTACAAGAGATGATTCCCTGTTGCATTCAACAAAAGTTGCAGACTTAATATATGTTGGGATAAGAAAGAGTTTTGGTTACAATTGAAAAGCGATTTATTTTTTGTTTTTTATCATATATCTAAAATTGCAGTATATTTCAAGGTGCGTAATGTTTACAACGGGCTCAAAATTATGTAGTATCTAATTGCTAAACTTGGCAAGATTTTCACAATGTTTATTCTGTAGCCAACATATGATTGCACGGATGTGACAAATCGGGACTACCTTTTCATATCATGATGTCATGTTTTGCATCACAAAAGCATCGTTAGATGATAGTTCGAACTGTTGATTGAAATCTGTGACATCTTTTCGTTGACTTTCCTAAGTTCATTAGTTCAGAAGGACACTAGAAACTGCCATCAGATCATAGTTAACAACGCTCTCCAGAATTATGATGTACTTGCGGTATACAGTGATGGACATCAATTTACTTCCTCGATTTTGCTTTGTCGGAGGTTGATTTCATATGCTTTCATATGATTTCATATGCTTTCATATGATTTCATATGCTTTCATATGATTTCATATGCTTTCATATGATTTCATATGCTTTTTGTCGATCAAAACCGTTGGCCCTTAAAACTACCGACTCCTATAAAAATTCTTTTCTTGCCTTGTTTCAAACTGAGAAACGATTGTTTCGTAACCTCAAGAACTGTATACAGATGATAGCATAAAATCTATGAGCTAACATGTGTTCATGATAGTATGCATAACGCAAAAAGATCCATTTGAACATTTTGTACAAACTGCGTGATCAGATCGCAATGCAAATAAAGTGAACAACTTACCCCATATCCATAGAGAACCAAGCCACGCAAAAATGAATAACATTCCTAAGAACCAAATTTTCCAATCTTGACGCATTGTGACTCAAGCAAATAGTCTGCAGTGGAGAAGACAATATTAGAATTGCTGGTTTTATTGTTTTTGAAAGAAAAAGTTTAACCAATCTCATTGAACCAATGTGACCTTCGTTAAGCAAGCGCAGTTTATAGCGCCTCGCGGCGTTGTTTCCCATTCTGGCTGATCGACCTGATACAATCTTTGCCTATAATCATCTCAGTAGCTGCTATTGTGTTTCTTATGACTCGTGAAGGAAAATAAGACAAATTGAACGCAAACGTTTGTAATTCCTCTGCAAGCAATCTTCAAGTCACAATTAATGCTTTTTCAACATGTCATTTAACAAACCGGCCATATAAAATACTTTATTAAGTGTACAAATCCGTGAAATAAGCGACTGTTAAAAACATAACAAGTTTAATAACATTTTGTTAGGTATGAAACTCAATAGACGTTTTGTGCCATTGATTCCAAACTTTCTGAGCTAAATTGAAAGAAATACTACTGAAATTAATTCTAAAAATGCAACTTCAAGATTGCAATGTTTGACAGAATTTAAACTAGATAGATTGGAATTAGAAAACGGTATGAATTGTTTTGGAAATTATCGTTTGAAAACTACGGTTAATGTCAGAATATTCATGGAAACTACTGGCATCTACTTTATTTTAATTGTGCAGATTAAAAAACATGATATTGTCAAAAAACACGGATAACAAAATGCATATTTTATGTTATTTTCACGTGTTGTTTGAAAAAAATAAAGTTTTAAGCAACAGTACTTTACGTAATTAAAATCAAAAGGAATATTTTCGAATTGGTGATGAAGATAACAGTGTAAAAATTGTGAATACTTCGCAATTCCTCGCTGTTGTTTTTTAATATTTTATGGTTTTTGGGCATCTTTGACCGTTTTTTGTATTCTCTGTTAAAGTTTGTCTTTTGATTTAATTAGCTTTCACCAACGTGATGTGAACATATTGTGGTTAGATTCCAGTGTTACACAAAGAAAACCCCACAACCTGACAGTAATAATGTTATGAAGTACTAAAATAAGGAACGTTTCTTATCTTTTTCGGCAAATGGTGTAAAGGTGAGCCTATGAATAGTAATTTAAAAATAAAAAAAGATTGAAAACTTCAACTTTCATATAGTAGGCTTATTTTCAGTTTTTATTTTTGTGCTTGGATCGATGCAAACTGTGCTAATGTAAGCTTTGACAAGTACAATACAACGCCATTGCTCAACAGCACATTCTGAATCTATTGAAACCTTCATGCAAAATTGATAAAAAAGCTGTCGAGTTTTTGTCTGGTTGTTTTGTTGACATCAATTGAAGTACTGTAATGTCCGATCCTTCTCTTTGTACCAACAAACTGTCTTGTTTAGGACAGTTTATGAAAAGTTTACCATCACTTTAGCAAATGCATTACATTTTCGGAAACGCCCTAAGCTTTTTGCTTTTTTAATGCGCATGCAGCATAACAATTCGAAACGCGCTGTTAAAGCATATCTTGTTAATTCGGATATTCCTCGCGAAGTTAATCTGCCTAATTGATATTACAATATATTTCTGACAAAAGCATACCATTCATATCAAACACCGAAATACATAAACACAGTTAATAAAGTTTCAAAGGTTGTTTATTTAAAACAATCTTGAAACATATAAAGTCCTCTCAGGGTTGCTGTCCCCGCGAATTTCCCCACTGGAAAATCAGGAAAATGAATCAACTTTTGAATATAACAGTTTTAAGACATGATCTAACAAAATTTGAATAGAGGACTAAATGGTAAACTTTAGTACGTTTGCCACCAGTACTGATTTTTTCAATCACTCCAATAGCTGTTTTATTTTTGATGCTGTAAACAAGAAATGTTTTGATACATGCAGAAACACAACTTAACACGCTTCCTGCAGGGTCATGAAATGAAATAACTTTATATTTTTGCATATAGTATTTGCCATATGATACTCCAACGTCTAATCTTTGAAATTATTTTATCTATTTTTCTGCAAACATAAAATAACAAGGAATATCGTTATCAATGCTTTAAAAATCTAAATGTAACCCCATTTAATGTTTATGGGAAACAATGAGGTACAGCTACGTCTCTCACATGGTACCTACAGTCTCTCATGTTGAGCAAAGTTATTTCGAAATAAAGATTTTTAAAAATGCATTTGGATTTGGCAACACAAACTTGAAAGGGTCCTTTCAGAAAGGGGTTACCTGTTTTGGTTCTGTGATCTAACAGAACTAGACATCATGCTTGATTTTAATGAATTTAACTGTTGTTTTTAAATATTTTTCCTAATATATTTCCCCGTGAACAGGGCACACTTTTGCTTAACTAAATTGTAGCTATTCGTGTTATTACGAAGAAAGCTTGAACGTTTATGGGAAAATATCCCACGTCACGTAAAGATAAAGTAAGGAACTTATTGATCAGGTAATATGTAAGATTCCTGAACTTGTCAATTTTACACAGAGAAGCCTACGCAAGCGCCAATAGTTTTAAAAGAACGCACTTACCTTGAGAAAGTGTGCATCAAAACAATGTTGTGGGAACTCAAAAACTCAAGTAAATTTCAAGCTCGAAGCCATTGCACAACTTCCTCGAACTTATTTCAGTTTCACAACTTACAGATCTCCGGGTTTCGCATTCACACGCACAACTTCAAAACTTGAAGTCACAGAACGTAACCACGTCTTGTGTGGTGAAGCTGCATCGGGGAAAAAAGACACCCGTTCTATCTTTTACTGCGTGGGTATGGGCAGTCAGGCGTTGAAGGTTTCTGGCCGAAATTTTAAATGAGGCAGGTCGAAAATATGCTAATGCGAATCAAATGCGAATCAACGCCGCCATCGTTGATTGCTTTCCTTGAGAACTGTGAAGATAAAGCTGAAGGTTTGAAAACTTCAAAATTGAAAGGTCGAAAGTAAATCTAGCCATGAAAGGTTTGGATCTTCACAAGTAAAAAATTATTATCAGATTATCTATCGCCCGCTTTTCCTCTCAAATGTTGCTCTTTTCAACACAACTTCTTATCATTTCACACTATACCAGCATTTAGTGTGCAATCAGAAACACAATGGTTCCACTGTACGCTTGGCAGTTAGTCGAAAATTCAACACGTGTTTACAACTGGAAGTGTATCCAACCAACGCAGCTATATTGTCACTCAGAAAAATAAACTTTTCCACAATAGAAAATCCAAATATTCACGCGATTTTGAGATAACCGAAAGAAGAGGTTTCAACCAAATGTTCAACCTTTCTTTCAATTCTTTCCAAAGTTCTCTTCATAATAAACC
>JGI24021J15306_10000796_pt1 | contig 27389 bp, 8 predicted proteins | sample Ectturendosymbi1_FD_15306 | JGI IMG/M metagenome (IMG submission 15306) | reverse complement strand
CGAAACCGAGAAAATTCACCCTGACGCGGCCAACGGAGCTTGTGTGAAGACTGCCGTTGGCCATAAGCCGGATCGTAAGCCGTAACCGGATTCTGTGTGAAACCGCCTTTAAACAAAATTGTGGGCGTGAAGAACTCTCCTGTTGTATACTGCTAACCGGACCGTAGAAGCATGCGCTGAGTGAGTTTCACCTCTTTACAGCCACCTGGTGCTTAGCCCCCTCTAACCATAACGTCGGGTCTGCTGAACCCGAAACCACTACCTTGCGCATATCAGTTGTCTTTCAGCAGTATTCCGTTCAATTGTCAAAAAAACTACAAAAACATTAAACTTAAACTGTCAACGTAAAATCTTGATGACTGGTCTTGATCATTTCAGCAGTTTGACCATTGGTTTATCTACACTACAATATTTAGTTAAGGAATATTTCAGCTCTAGTGTTCAACTACTGGCCGCTGTATGTGATTTAGCTTGTGTCACTCACCTATAGTTTGTTGAGTGGTCTTTGATTTTACACTTATTAATAATTGTGTCTTGGTCATAGCCATAAGAGAATCCAACCGTTTGTGAGTGGAACAAAATTGTTTAGATTTTTGCATTTTCAAGAACTTTCTGTTCACGGTAATCACACCATTTTTGCCCAACTCTTTGCGATGTTCGAACGACTGATAAACAGAGCCGGCGCTACCATTAGGCGAACTAGGCGGCTGCCTAGGGCGCTCGGCCAAAGGGTGCGCCAAAAAGGACAAAAATATAACTACATGGTTCAGAAAGTGACGACCGTACACCAAGAAAAGATAATGTGCGTGATGAAAGTGAATGAAACTCATGTTCACGTAGTTATGAGAAGATAGAGGTACGGCACTATTTCATTTTTTCTGCAAGAAAGGTTAGTATTTTTCTTATTAATTTCAATTATTTCACATATACTAGGTAATTTATGTCGCAATTTGGCATACATTTCATTCATGTAGTGGAGAAAGTTTATGTCGAAGCCTTCACCAAATCATGTTTCAGCCATCCAGTGTAATCACATTGAAGAAACATTGGCGAAACGAGAGCATTGTTAGCGTTAGTGGCCTGGCTAAGGGGTCCACAAATACTTTTGGGCGCGACCCTAAAAAGTAGTTCTAAATTTTCGCTACCCAAACATTTCGTGAGCATATAATTTTGCGGAAAATACTTTATAATTAAATATAAATTTTAAGACTACTGGTGGCAGTAGCAATTTTCTTGCACAAAATTTTACGAAACTTCGCGAACGTCAGAGGTTCGTTGCGCATGCGGAATGTCGCCGATTGTTACGATCTTAGAGTGTAGAAAGGTTTTCAGAGGCCTATGCTAGATTTTTTGTTTATGTGAATGCTGCAACGGCTGATACTTGTTTAGATAATATTTTGATGAATTTGGTATTCAATTAAACTCGGCATGCATCTAATAAATTAGTTTGATGAAAAAAACACCGTCCTTGAAAGTTTTTTTCGGGGAAGTGGTGCTGAAATGGACCTTGCCTAGGTCCAACCGGTAATTTTACGATGCGTACAGGGAATGTATCTGTTTACGTTTACCAAGTGGAGTCGGTGGGCAATTTTGCAAAAAGGTCCTGCCACGGTTGATCGCATGACGTCATAAACTATGAGGGAGCGCTGAAAATGGATCTTGCCTAGGGCGCTGGAATGGCTTGAGCCAGCCCTGCTGATAAAAGGTTCTTGCCCACCGTTTTATTCGGCTGAGGCTGTGGTTCCCAACTTAGGTTAAAATTTTCGTTTTGTACAGAAGGTTGACACCGTCATAATAGTCCGGGTTAATGCACCTTAGCTTAATCCAGTGGCTCTTTTACAAACACACCGAATCCTTGCGTGGTTTTCCAATCTTTTGCCGAGCCCCATTTTTGCCCAATATAACAGAAAGTAAAAAAGTGTTACTAAAATGAAATCAATCAACAGTTTATATTTAATCATATAGTACTCCCACGCTTTTAATCACGCTCCATATGACCTTCGTCGAACCCCTGAAACGAACCCTAGGGTTTCGATCGAAACCCAGGCCAAGAACCACTGGCTTATTCGAAGAGCCATGCAAAACGATGAATGATGTTGTACACTCTTTGGCTCGACAGCTTGCGTTATTTTATGGTAGCTTTTGCAGGGCATTATTCAAAAGGTGATGCCGTAGCCTACAAAGCAAGCATTTTAAGATGATATTTTCAGTTTGTATCAAGCTTGGCGGTACGGTTGGACTTTAGCTTAGGACGTGGAGAATACGGAAGTTCTGCAAGTAAAAGTAGGTTTACGCCAAATGACCCTTGAACACTTCGCAATAATTTGTAGGGAGCTCCAAAAAGCAATTATCTTTGCAAATGTTCGGAACCACAAAAAAATGCACGTTTGTTTGATAAATATGAGCAACAACAGATATGGATGCACATACACTGCATATGAAAGATCAGTTCTTTTGATCAAAGTGACTTCAACACAGACGTAATTGATGTAGGTGTGACTTTAAGTTGTTCTCAAAGGTATACGAAAAAGTCTAATAAGAAAAAAATTGCGTCAGTAAAATCACATACACGTTTATTTTTTGTTACATGAAAAACTCAATGCACGTGATTGATTTTTAGGTTTGGCTTTGAGGAACAGTGATTTTTGTATTTGGTGCAAGTTCTAGCAGCTACAGTGATTTCATACTAGATTTCAATATGCAACTCTAAAAATCTTCCCATCTTCGCTGAAAAGCGATGCATCGTACTAAATTGGAGGTACCTTTGAAAGTGACTTAGCCACTCCTTAAACATGGCCCTGCTGAGAATCTATTTTTGTGCCGTAGTGCTGCAACCTTCAGACGCAATTAATGATTTTGCTTTTGACATAGAAAATAATGAGCTGATCTTACCACAACAATTTTCCATTCACGACGAGACTTAGCCAACGCGAAGCATTGGCAACAGTGACGGATTTACGCATAGGCCAAGTAGGCCATGGCCTAGGCCCCGCGCTTTTGGAGCCCCGCACAACTCCTTTCTATGACGACTCATTACTAACTTCAAGTTTGCGAAATTGCACATAGGTATAACTTTACAATTTACTTTGAAATGAGCGAAAATACAAACGTCTAAAACTAGACCCCAGTCACTGCAGCACAGTCAGGGGCGGATTAAGGTAGTTGTATGAGGCGCCTGCCTGGAACTTCGAAATGGGCCCTTTCTATATATAGCAGTAAATTCACATATTACACTTTTTTCACCGACTTAGGGATTGGGGGCCCCTAAATGGTGGGGACTCCTGGCTGTAGTCCAGTCAGCACCCACCTTAATCCGCTACTGGGTACACTGATTTCTAGTTGTAACCGATTTCTCAGTTACATTGTTTCTGACATTCAGAAGCCTTATTAGGCAAATTTATAGCGTGTTTGATGCGGATTTACGTTTGGTTGTTTTGAACTGGATAGCCAGTATATAGAGCTTGCTTAATGAAGTTTTATATATTGGTTAAATCAGCTAGAACAATTTCTCGTGAGTTTTACTTGCACTGCAACCTGAGCCTGTGTGAAAAAGTCGACTTAATGGCGGTAGACCACACGCTATAGAAGCACTAAATTATTTTTACTGAAATCTTAATTCAAACTAGCGTGTCTACATCATTGGGCTTACTTCATGCGGTTAGCTGAGGGTGTTGCGGAAATACGTTGCTGTGCAAGAAACTTGTCTTCATGCTGTTTACCATCATCAAATAGCATAGAGGATTAAAACACTACATTTTGTATTGCTTGGAAAATGACGACTTAAAAACGGCATAAATAAACCCTGAGTGAACTGAATCGACCGTACTAGTTTGGTCAATAAAATCAGTGGTTACTACTGTATAACAAAGGCGTTTGCGTGCAACTAATCAGATCGATAAGTAGACACCATTTTCGAGGGAGGCAACGCGGTCACGCATGAAAATGTACTGTATATATCCGAAAATTAAACCCACAAAACACGCTAGAAATCAAGAAAATTTAACGAAAAAAACTTCTGAACTACGCGAAAGAGCTACAAATTCCAAGAAAACATCACATTGCCATTTGTTCTTGACAAGAGTGTAGGAAAGGCTTTAATTTATGTTGAAGATCTAGTAAGGCAATCGTATCAAAGTCGGCAACACAAAAGATATATTTTTGAGGGTGCACTACGCATAGGAGGGACATGTTTTCACGCTTATAAGACAAGCGACCAAATAGGTCACACCTGCATGGGGCCCCAAAAACCAAAATGGCCTGGGGCCCCGCACTTCTTAAATCCGTCCCTGATCGGCAAGACTAACGCTGAGCTTGACCAGAATGAAAAAATAAATGCCGTGGTAGAAACACAGCAAACCAATTGAAATCGCTCCATTCAAAAGTTTACTGGGATTTTTTTCAATTTCCTGAATATTGAAAAGCTTTGTGGTAAAGAATAACTGCATCTGAATGTTGACAAGGCATACGCGGTAAACTTAAACACTGGCACAGATCAGGTAATTCTCTAAAAAGTTAAGTTGTTGTGGTGAAGTTTAACAGTTGGCGTTTCTAAAAAGTTTTAGAAATATTTTTACTAAGGTTTGTATACGCAGAAAGTAAATCTTTATTAAAAATCTATATCTGCAGAAAGTAACTTGAAATTTGTTGGCATTAAGTCGAGAACTGAAGGCTCTATGTTTGCTGTGAGCCATAGGTGCAGCAAGGAGGGCGTGCCCCCCACAAATTTTTAGCATATCTAGTTACTGTATTTTGTGCTTTGATGGGCGGTATCCCAAACAAAATACTGTTGCTCGCCTAAAATCAAGCATTTTGCCTTCCCCAAAATTTGTTGACCCCAAAAAATTTTGGGCTGGCTGCTCCACTGCTGTCAGCTTTCAAGGAATTTGCGTTCCATGCTCTGCTTTCACAACTATGCGATGATTCGGACTTGCACATCAACATTCCAACACTAAGTCTCCACAAAGGTGATGCAGTCGAATCAACTAGCAAATTGTTTTACTAGGAAACCAATTTCACGTATTTTACGCAACTTCAGTCCTGCAAATTGCAAGCAAGGCTTGCAAGTGAAATGGTGAAAAACTGAAGCAAGGTTTAGAGAAAGCACGCGAATAGTATTCTCGTTCAAAAGCTGTGACCACGAAACTGGCCTCATGCGCACGAACCGATTTCCCAGTAAAATAACTTGCTGATTGATTCGACTTCCACACCTTTGTGAAGATTCATTGTTAGTGGCAGAAGCAAAAGGTAACATCGTACAACGCAAAAAGTGTATCGTCCTTGTCAGGATTAGCTTTTTAACATGAGTTTTTGACTTTTGCCTTCAAGATGCGTTTAAAATTTCGAAAGTATGTTAATTTTGAAGATACTTTGTGTATAATAACGCCAAATTAGTTCATTTCTGGATTGTATGCAGGTTTTAGTGTCGGTGATATTAACCAGAGAGCCAGTAAGTTCGGATATACAGTATGTGCAAAACTGAGCATCTCTTCAGACGTTTAGGTTCATTTGGGCGTACATCCCATATTTTGGTGTAACCTAAAAAATGACTTTTTCACCTACAATGACTTCAATAAAAGTGTACATTTTCGTCTACAGTGATTTGAATAAATGTATGAAACGATATGTTATAGATTTTTTGTCAATTGAAAGCATCAACAATTGGGCAAAAACTTGCTTGACTAGCTGCACTGCACAGCAAAATTCCATTCCGATTTGTTTAAACTATAAACCGTAGTGAACGGGCAAGGAAAAAATAATAAAGTTTGTAGCACATTTAGTCATATGTGGAGCTTACCAAAATTTGATGATTTGAAAAGGACAGTAGAAACGCGCAGAAAGTAAAACATTTTGAGCTTCGCTACGTTTGCATTCAACTACGGTTGCAATTTCTTCATGACTTTACACTTTAAGGTTGTTTCACGTAAACGCTAGGTTACTACTTACCACGTTGATCACGCACACAAGGTTGTCAGAAACACGAGTTTTACCTAGAGCACTGGGATAATTGCAATATTAATTGTGGAGCCAATTAAAAAAAGGGAAAATTGTCTTGATTTTTCCGTTGCTAATACGCTTGAGTCATTGCCAACGCCATAGATGAACCAGTTATCATTTTTCTGAAGGATTGTTTTAGTTCGACGCCTGAGAGTGGAGTGACTGAAGATCCTGAAACAAAACGCAACGACTTCCGAAAAACTGTGGATGAGGTACGCAGTGGTTTATCGAAAAAAAGTAAATGATGACACTTTGTGTCTCTAATAGTTTGATGAGCGAATCGATTCGTTCGTCAGTGCGAACAACGACAGAATTTTCCTTTGTGTCATTGTTCTTTTCTAGAATGAAGTTTTCACGTCTCTTCCCTTGTATTTCTCACGCCTTCGTCTCAAAGCTTTTCACAAAATTCTTTACTCCGGAATGCACAGTTTAAAAAGTTGGTCAACAAGCAGTCGGTTGTTCTGCGATCGAAGCCGACCGAAACAAAGATATTGCCCAACAAGCAACACCTAAGCCTAAATCGGTCACCAGGGGCGGTCCAGGGACGCAGTCAGTTTGCTGCCCCAGCACAAATATTTACGGATGTGAAAAACAAAGCATCCTCAGTGCCTTTCTGCGAAATGAAGGACCTCAGCAATGTATAAATGGTGAAAAGATTAAAACGATTGTCTTCTGTGGTGTGGCGAAAAGGCCGTCGCACCCAAACTCAAACAAAAACGTGCAAATCTGACACCTAACCGCTTCGCAGCAGCATCTCGCCAATTTGTTGCAAAAAAGCGTGAACAGCACTGGAATCCGGAGGGGAAACGATTTTCTTATAGATATACGCAAAAGCAGCTGCCGTGAAATCTAGCAACACACTGATAAAAATTCACTGTATTTCATTGTTTCGGTGACGCACTTTATAATAGCGATTTGTAACTCTGTTTTGTTGCAGGCACTCAAACAAATCGAAAAAATCAGTAAAGATTTAAATAAACTGGACACAGAAACAGCGCCGAATGGAAAAGAAATGCAAGTAAGGTTCACTCCTACTTCAGCCTCGGACTCGGACGTCATGAATTCCGCTTCTCGCATCCAAAAAGTACTATTAAATGAAGAAAAAGACAAGAAGAATCCAACAAAAGCATTTGCAAAAATTGATTTAACTTCTGACCAAGTAAATGTAACTGTTAGAGACCTAACAGGACGTAATCCAACAACTTCTCCACCATCTGAAGAAAGTTTGGTGTCAAGTAAAAGTGAAAATCCGATCTTGTGTGGCTCAGTTGTCACAGCTTCAAGTCCACAGTACAGCAACACTGCGCAGTCAACATCACCAGCAAACATGCGAGAAACGTCCTCCAATTTGAACCTCCACTTGAGAGAGTCTTCTTCTGGAGATCATGTTGCAGGTTCAACATTACTTACTTCCAGCCCAGTTAACTCTTCCACGACAAGTTGCAGCGTCACCAATTTTACAGAAAGCGGAACGGACTCTGCTCCTCTGTTAGATGTGCAATCGTATCGAGAACGTCGCTTGCCTGAGGCTGGAAAAACATCTAGTGCAAAATATATGAAGACACCCATCGTTACTGCAACGAGTGGAAGCCATGTGCAGCGGGAAGGCAAAAGTGGGGAGTTTTTGAAAACAGAAAAGAAATACGCCCTTCCTAACTCCAATCGAACAGACAAAAGCGCAAGAAACAGCGTATCGGCAAAGAAATTGCCGACTCTTCATCAAAAGTTGTTGTTTCGAAATCCATCTGAGATCGAAGTGAAGAAAGTTGATACTTATTCGAAGCAAAAGCCTGAAAATGCGCCGATGAAAGCGCTGAAAGAAGGAACAAATAACAAACCGAAGCTCCAAAAGTTGACAAAGACCCTGAACGAATCAGACGAAAACGTTGCAAGACACGCTATGAGATCTCAGGAACGTTTAAGACCCGGCAAACACTCTTCAGTTTTGACAAATCAACAAGAGCAGCACTTAGGCGCCCCGAAAAATTTACCAGAAAATATCATTGCCCATTCCAAAGATCTTCACAAAGATTTTGTGGAAGCAGTAGAAAAAGATGACAAAACACCATCGACAACCCTGCCCTATGCCCTGGAAGGGCCACCTGTGCGTCCCAAACCAAGTGTGACGATTGAAAAAGATGCAAGTGGAAACGTACTGCGCGTCATCACTGACCCGAGGTATCAAATGCAGCATTCTCCAAATCCATCGCCCACCAGTCTATCGTTAACTTCCTCTCCAAACCAATCAAGAACAACGAATAGATTTATGCATGGTAGTAAAACAACTGGTAGAGGTCCATGCAGCAACCCATCAGGTGAAGAAGACACCAAAGACTTCGCAACACCATTCGAGCTTAAGCCGGGAATCGGAAAGTTAGGCAAAGACTGGATCAAGAAAAAGTTGCCTTTTTTGGATTCTTCAAGCAAAGGTGTTTGTGAATCAAAGCAAAACAAGACAAGGGATCTTGTCAATAGCCAGTCGCAAATCAGATCTGAAAAATCGCGGTCATCAAGTCGAAAAACGCAAAAAGTGCGTGGGAATTTAGAAAGATCCACGTCGGACGAGAGTCTCGACGAAACAAACAGATCATTAGGAGTAGTTAGAACAAAACGGAATGTCAAAAAAGCAGCACTTGATAGCAGTGCCGATAAAGCAAAAGGATCAAAAGCAAGGCTGAAACGTTACACACGAAGCAAGACGGATTCGCCTCTTGAAATGAAGAATTTATTTTCTAAGTTTCGCCAGTCACAGTTCAACCAGAAAAAACCATCAATCGTAAAACAGTTTGAAAAAAAGTTATTCGAAAATGAAATTAAAACCCTTCAAGAACACTCAGAAAATTGCGACCAATCGAAATTCGGTGAAGAGGCCCCAAAACTGGAAGTTCCTGAAACAGACGACGATGGATACAGTGGTGAAGACGAATTAGATATTGAAGGCAGTTATCAGAGAAAAGGAGGGATCGAAACCAGAGGAAAAATTGATTGCATCAAAACAAACCTTACCAAACCTTCCGGATCACTGCGAACAGCGGAAACAATTTTTCTCATACCGAGAGATTCTCAGCAGTTTAGTCCAGCGGATGTTGTTTCTAAACCATCTCATCACAAAAGCATGACTGATATACGTTGTTCAAATGGACAAAAACAAGAACTATCCTTAAAAAACAAAGGAAAGAAGGTCGAGCCCTCAGATTTATCACTACATAGCCTTCCGCAGCATAAAAAATTGCCATCTACAAGAAAAAACAACTCTAAAATGACAGTTGACTTAACCGCAGTAACAGAACAATTCAGAGATCAAGGTTTATCTCCAGAAAGCGAAGAAAACCAAACTGTCTCTGACTTGGTTGGAAAGTTCAACAAGGCTGGCTCTGTGCCTCCGGAAGATTCGTTCGTTAGGAGAGGTCCTGGGCGATATTCGCTCACCCAAGAAAACCTGGACAGATATCGTCGCAGTACTGAAGCTTCGTCCCTAGTAAAACCTGACTCAGGCCCAGAAAGGCGAGGCCAATCGAAACGACTGTCATGGGCTGAACCCCTCAGGGAAATCGAAGTGAAAGGAGTTACATGGAGAGATAAAATCTTCGCACCCTCCAATTCCCCGCCAAACGATCCGGGAGACTCGAATGAACAACGTGAAAATATAACGACTCTCTCCTCGCCCAGAAGGAAAATGAGCGAAGAGATACTAAAAAAGAAACAAAACCTGGAGCGAGTTCTAAACCGAGAGCCCAAAAAGCCACTTCTGAGACGGTATAGAAGATCCGAGACTCAGCCTTTAACAAAAAACAGCTATGATACCAGTTCTGATGAATCTTCTGATGTAGATGAATTTGCGAGACCTAATGCAACTGAGGAAGGAAGCTTGAAAAAAGCTAACAGCATGCAAAACATGGTAGGTGTAAAATATTTCTTCACAGTTATTTCTGAATTTTATAAATTTATCAATTTAGTNAAATTTATTTAACTACTGGCCTCAATTTAGTNAAATATATACATTTTAAAAATTTATCAGNTTAAAGTTTCGATTTATCAATTTAGCTAATATTTATAATTGTACAAATTAAGAAGTTTCGATGTTTAAGCCATAGNCACAATGGTGGAAAAAACTGGAGAGATACGGTGTTTTGCCAGAAAATGTATGTTATATGCCCAAAACGCAGATTTTGACAAAGATTTGTNAAAACCATTACATTTTCGGTAAAAAAAATATTTTTCTATTGTTGAAATTATTTTTTCCTGAAAGCAAAATAGTTGGCGGGCTACAGCCTTCCCTGCATCCAGGCCCGTAGCCTCGATGACATTCGGGGGCAGTGACCCCCAAACTTTTTTGTTTTCCTCCAAATTTTTTGTTTTGCCCAGAAAAATTTGTTTCAAACATGTAATAACAACAAAAACCTTGTCCCCCTAAAAATGCATTTCCCCCCAAAACTTCAAAACCTGGCTACGGACCTGCCTGCACCCCCGCCTCCTGCGCCTATGTTTTCAGCTTCTAATAACTATATAATATCTTTTAATTTTTTTTGCACTTTAACAGCTCTTGTTTTTTTGTAACTACCGTTTCCTTATGAGTTTAACAAATGGCACTCTGTGCAACTGCCACGCAGGGCATCGATTCATCTGGTAACGATGATGCAGCACCTTCCCTGACGCCGCGTTTTAAGAAACCGTTGATTAACAAACGAAGACCTGCAAGGTGGCGCAAGAGAGATGAGGACGAAAAACATTAACGGCCTCATTAAAGCGTAGAAATCCGCTGCTCAACTTCATAACAAGCAAAATACTTTGATGATATTTTTGGGCGTGCGGCTTGACGAATTTTATTCAAGAAGTGGATGTTTTGTTAATGTGGTCGAAAGTGTTGCGGAAGAGCCATATTGGTGAAAGCCAATGACTGGGAGTAGAATGACATCTGAGTGAGACGATTTCGTTTTGTGCAATGTGTAGATGTCTTCACTCGGTGGGAAAGCATGGTGGTTTCGAGGGTCTTGACAAGTATGAGGTGCGTCCGTGAAGTGAAAGGTGCAATGTCCATTGCATAGTATCAAAAGGACATGTGATAGGCTACCATAAAAAGAGCAGAAAAGATTTACTGGAATAAAAGTTGTCTTTGAAAGCTGATCAACTTGGTCGGCCACCCGCCCAAAGTCGTTTTCTGGCGTGCAGGGGCAAACATTTTAACAGATTTCTTGTTTGCAAAATATTATCGGCGCAATCAGCTCTACTGAGTAAAGTGACTGCATACCCCCATTTGCTTACATGAAACTAGATTGATGCAGATGTTACACACGTTGCAATTTTGCAACAGTATAATTAATTCTATGTGCCTGGCGTGGCTCCACTGACTTGGGACGTGATCGCTACGCAACTTCACAATGGAATAAAAATGCGTGTAGTATGGGCAAAGATAAATAAAATAATCTTCCCATAACTGTTTCAAACTTTTNTCAAAAACGCAAAATGCACACCAGAAGTATGCGGTTTCTTTTNCCCAATTTGAAAAANACCATTNCATGACTTCCGACAAGCACGTGCCCGAAGTTAGCCGAGATAACATGATGTTGCGGCACACCATGTAGTCTACTGTGTTTGGTAATAAGGTATAACTTATCATCTAACTCAGTGGTTCTCAAAGTGGTCGATATCGACCCCCAGGGGTCAATTGGACCATCCAATGGGTCGATAAATAGTCACGGGGTTGAATGGGGGTCACTGAATGGCCACTAAGTTCTAAGCATATTTTCGGATTGTGCATTATTTTATCATGCGTTTCAAGTAAAAAGTACTCAAATTTATTTTGACACTTACTTTCCTTGTATTAGTAACTGTTGGGACAGGCCACGGGGTCTACAGAAAATTGTATACTTTAATTGGGGGTCAACATGCAGAACAGTTTGAGAACCACTGATCTAACTTGTTATCAGAAGCACAGCAACAAAGAAAAGGAGTCGTAAGCATTTTTAAATGTGACTCAAGTTGTCTTCATCATTAGAATGAGTCAAAGCGACAAGCCAAAGTGGTATGTCAGGATGTGTTGTTAGTTAATAACGCGCACAACCAACAATTTTGAAGTTGTTCACTTCAGGTATGAATCAATGTCTACAAAAACAAACACGTTTGCCTACGCCTTACTTGATTTAATTTGCAGTACGGTTCCGTCTCGTGGGAAATTATTCTAATAATTTAACACACATCCATTGTTTTGTGTAAAGTATTGCTGTTAGAACGATGATCGCACATTTGGTAGGGATTCTTTTATGTAGAAAAACTTTTGTTTGTTGGAAAGCAACGTACATAACCCACAAACGTACAGGCGTATTGATCTTTTTGGACTAAAATCAGAGGATCATCGAGTAATTGGTATCTAACCCGAACCATTCACTTGCGGGCAAAATATTTGTACTTTTAGAGGATTTATCATCCATCTGAGCGTAATTTTCAGTTCCAGAATTTTTTTTTCGCTGAGAACTTAATTAGTTTCTTCCTTTTTAAAACACAAAAATAAAAACAGATTTTTTCTAGACGTGACGTTCTTGCTGCCTAAATCGAACTTGCGTGTTGGTTGCGTCTCAGTTAAAACCCGTGTGTGCCGCATAAATAATGCGCGTGAACAGGTGTGATAACGACTTCGAAGAACTCGGGAGCCAATGGTGAAGAAAACAGTCCATTAAAACAAAGCGATTTTTCATGATTGAGGAAACTGACATGCAGTGCTAAGAGACATTTATTATGCATTGGCCTATAGTTATTCAAATTCTGGTTATCTTTTAGGGACCATCGATAGTCACAACTTTGACAAGGCCTATAGCAAGCTACGGGAATCAAAGCATAAAACAACCATTCCTCAAGCTCTGTGAAACTGGACGCTTTACAATCTTTTTACACAAGTTCTGCCTCAAGCACTTCAATAATGGCGGGACTTTTGAAAATATCTGTGTTGGAGAAGATATAAAAAGGATTGCTTGCTGGAAAATGAAAGTTACAGTATGTGTGGTATTTGGACCAGTGTTCAGCCAGCTAACGTAAGCAAGTTAATATAAAACAGTTCATACGAATGAGCTAAGGCATTACTAAAGACTGTGATAGCATGTTTGCCACGAAAAGTCGACCACTAGCAGGGCGCCAGCTTAAGTACATTCCAAAGATTTTTTAGATCAGGCCTAAAAACTAGTTTCTTGGTCTTCCAACATTGCTATCCCTAGTGAGCGTGCGTTGATCACAATGCCTACTAACTATTTCTGAAAAAGATGAAGACAGCTTGAATGTGTTCGATGGCGCAAAAAAAACAGCTTATTTTGTCAGTTTGCGCCTGACGAAGCAGGCCACACTTGTACTTTGTCTTGGTGATAAAAATGTTGACTGGTAGAGACAACGAAAACAAAAAATATAGACGCTAAGCTCCAGCATTCTTCCTCGTTAAATTGTGTGATGCGTGAGAGCGTTTCGTGTGTAGGCAATTGGATTTATTTTTACAAGGTGTTTGACTTTGTGAGTGTCTTGTTTGAAACAACTTTTTAACGAAAACTGGGTGAAGATAAGGCCACAGTTCAACTCATCACACATGTGACAAATTGTTCCTTTTGTCAACGAAAGCCTTTTGACTGATCGACAACCAAGTGTCTCAAGTTGCTCGTCCTCACGTCTGCCGAAATTCCTGAAATTCACAGAGCAAAAAATCTTGCTGACCGAGACTATGGGCTGAAGGTACGAATTCAAGCATCTACAGATGTGCTAGCTTCTGAGTGGTAAAATTTGAATTCTTACGATTTCACCGTTTGTGAAGCACACTGGGACAGCAGGGTGAGCTCTCAACTGCTGACAGTTTGTTTTGAAGAGCATTTTATGAAATTTTTTTGAATTTTTTTCATTGCATCCCAAGTTTGACAGCACATGTGCATAATTTTATAAAGACATAGATCTGAGGAATACTTGTTTAACACCGTACATACAATATGTTATTCATAGATGATAATTTCCTTGCAATGTATCTTTGTTCGTCGTAGTTCAGCTTTTTCGATTTTGCGAAATTCATGGAAAAGAACAGAAACTAGCTTAGCGAAATGACAACACAGTTTGCGCAAAAACTTCAAACAAAATTTTTTAATCAACATAATTCTTTGCTTGAAGACAACATATCTATGCAGTGCGTACATGGGTTACTGTGAAGTCTTGTAAGAAAGTGCCAAAGAAATTGTTTGCGAATAATTTTACTGTGACATGCTTTTTAAACCCTCCACAAACAACTGTGCAACTGTCTCATGAAACAATTTCACAGCACAGGGCGCTTTCACATTTTCTGATCGAAGACGATGTCAAGAGTCATAGACGCATCATTAACTTCAATTAGATTGTGGACGTCAAACCTTTGTGCAAAAGTTTTGCAGTTTTAGCATGGTCTTTTCATATCCATCCTGTCAACCAGTGTTACGAGCTTGAGAACTACAGATATAATCCACAGTATACAAGGATAACAACAAAAGTTTACTATATAGGTTGAACTTTTTATACCAAAGGATTCTATTGGTGCTTTAAACAGAATTTTGGAAAATAAGGGTAGGTGTTCAGTTCATGCACAAGTAAGTTGAATTTATTTTCAAAAGGCGTAAAGCAACATTTTGAGACCCCACATTCTGATTTATTTACGAGCACCGAAAAACTTTTGAGTGACCCAGTAATTACATTGAACCTTATGTAATCGTGTCTTGCTCCACTTTTATCTCAATACTCCTATTCTGTTTTGGCGTTCTTGCATTATTGATAAAAAACAATACTTCTGAAATTAGTTGCAAGTACTGAGCAATATTCATTATAAGCAACATCGCGAATGGCAAGGTTCTTCAGCGATGCACGCTGCTCTCTCTGCTTGTCTTGAATTGTAATGGAAGTTATTACAAAAGCTCTGTGTTGATGTAGTAACTGCGACGGAAGATGGATTTTTGCTGTGTTGAAACCTCCAAGATGACACCAATTAAATTTTTTCTTTGTTGACTTACTTCACTATTTTCCGATGTCAATTACTCAAATTTTGCTTGTCAACATACTTATGTGAACAATCTTGACCTATGAGTTATTGATGCTCTCATTAAAGTCCCCAAAGATACCTCCTGGAATGTCATAGGGAAAATTTGTCCCATTACAAAACAATAATATCCTGCAGAAGTGCAATATGCATTACCTTGATGAAACTTTCCGTAATGGATGACTTTTGGAAATATCATTTAAAGCTGTTTTTTCATTTGTCTGAAATTTGAAAAATGTTGTTCATCACCTGTCCCCAAAAAGCTGACAAAACATTTGAAAACTGAGTCTAGATATAGATCATAGCTTCAGGAGATTCTGCTTTAAAGTTGTACACACTTTATATTTTCCGAAGGATTAGGTTAACGGTGGTTTGCGGTCAACCTTTACTTGCGAATAGGTCCTAGTCATCAGCGAAACTTGATCCAGCGGATTTATGGGTTGCCCTTGATCAGTGTGCATTCGCAGGTGCGTCATAATCACTGGATTTATCCCGACTTCAGTGCGAATATCTTGAGATCAGCTTCGCTTTTCACTAAGGGACAAAATGTGTTTGCTATTTTGGTTGAAATGCTTATATGACTTGAAAAAATTATTATTGAATTTGTATTGGAAGCTTTTATGGTTGACCGCTGTAAAATGCGTTTCTAAAAACCTAATCAGATTTTCTCTAGATTTTAGTTCCAAACTTTTCTCTGACCGTGTACCCCTTCAGTATTTCGACAGCTGAGCATGTACCCCTAAACGTTACAGAAGAAGAGGCGAGTGCAAGTTCGTACCAAACTGGAACATGTTCCATACTCGTTTGATCGACTTTTCCCCAATATTTTGTTATGATTAATCATAGATATATTAAACAATAAGCATACAATGATTTTTGAAAATAATAGTCACTGTTGTATGTGTAAATATTTGGAAATAAATAACATATAAATACATTTTTCCCTTCTATTGCTAACCTCAATGTACTCCTTCAGATAGGCAAATGTACCCTAGTGGTACATGTACCCCAGGTTGGGAACCTATACTCTGGAACATAAACAAAAACTTGTGTGAAAAATAAAAATTAAGGATACCAAACACAGACTAACTTCCGCCCTCGAGATCAAAATCAGTGAAAAAAAACACGCTTTCTGCTGCAAACACGTTTGTGCTCTTCGTCTTTTTGTGTGAAAACACAGAAGTTTAAGCACCAGTATTTCCGTCACAAGCTGAGGTAAACTTTTTCTTGACGTTAAGGAATTCCAGAAATTTTTTAACCAAACACCACGTTCTCGCAATCGCAAACTTGAGTTGGAAAAATAATATATAACTTGATATGGGAAGATTGGAAATCATTTTCGTGAAATTCTGGTCTTCAGACAAAAATCAAATACATGGGTATCTACAACTGCAGAGGAGTGTGCACAGATATGGCGTAAACAGAAACTGATGCAGTTACTATTTATTAAAGGAAATGTCAACCAACAAACAATGCAGCTTCACATTGCGTAGCCAGCTGTCTGATTTTTACTGAAGTCGACATTTGTCAACAATGCGTCAAGAAAGTAAGTAATCCACCGCAAAACATTTCACTGCGACTGTGGCTCGCTTGCTATTGGTCCGTAACGTTTGCGGAGCAAAAGTCATTACTTGCGAAGAACACAAGCTCACTTGCCAAATGACGCCGAAAGATGTCGTTACGGTCACGTATGAGCTGCGCAGGTAGGCTACATCGTAAAAGGGGCGACCGCTATACCATGAAAATCCAACAGCAGACTTTATTCACTCAGCATTTCACTGAATGATTGTGGGGTGGTATCAAATGTCACCAAAGACACTCAATGCAAACCATCACTTTTAATTTGGATGTTCTTCTGCAGGGATATTTGCGGGTGAGATAATCTTTCTTCCGCTGAAAACCTATTTATGCAAAATAGATTTCGATGGTGAGCACCAGTTAGTAATTGCAGAAATTTGTGATGGTCTGCACGTGCATTCGTGCGTGATAATAGGCCTAACCGGGCAGCACAGGGGTGAAGACAATCGAAATGCACCAAGTTTCCTTCGAGCTTCTTTCAGAGAAGTGGATTTGCAAAATCCGCACCGACTGGACTTTTTGAAAATTACCCATGGTATTTCTGCTGTGGACGCTGGTTACCCGTGAAATCAACACTTGTGAAGAAATCTGGTACATTCAGTAAGTACTGCTGCTATTATAACAGACAATCGGAGCGAGTTGTCAAATTTTTTAGCTATGTTTCGAAGTTGAGTACCAAAGAGTGTGAGGACAGTGTGGCAAATTTTTAATTAAAACCTGGCAAATGCATTGCCATTAGGTTTATGGAATGGTGTCGATACGCGGCTGCTCCACATGACGTAACAATGTTTGAGGGAAGGCTATTTAAAACCAGCGTTTTGATGTTAGCAGCCAATTACAGACTGTTACATTTACAGATTGCTGCTGTTAATATGCTGCATTTACAACAACGTTGAAGAACCTGTCAAAACTCTCATGGATCTGTTCGCGAAAAGCAGCACATTGACTTTTAGCAAAAGCTGATTTAGACGGTCGCAGCACAAGAACGTAACAATGAATTGCAGTCATAACGTAGCGTTTTCTGTTTTATTTTTAACTGCATATTATTGCTGTGATTTTTATTTCGCCAGGTTAACCATTTTTGAAGCCTAAGAAGGCTATGAGAGTGCCCAAGTTCTGCAACACATTTGATATAGAATTTTCAATTCTGCAAGCAGCTTCTCCAAAACTAAGTTGTGCCTCTTCCGTTTTGGTCTAAGAAAGTTGTTATGCTTAGGATTTGTGCATGTACAGCGTTCACAGCGTTTAGAAAGCTACTGTTTTCAACAGATCTGCAACTGTCAAATGCTTGTGCAGGTGCCGTTTTTTGTTGACAAAATTGTAGTTTGAAGTCATCTCGACAAAATGAAAAAATTAATTGTGATATAAACGCTGAACAGTAAGCACATTTTTGATTCAACCAGCACTATTTACCCACGGAAAATTGGAGTAAACGTTTGCTTCAAAATTGTGACTGGTTGCTCCGGCGTAAATCTGCGAGTAGGTACGATATCAACCAAAGAATTTTTTAATCCGGTTCTTGCAGCCGTCGTACTCCAATCGCATTTAAGAAAATTAAGATCCGGATAACTTTAAATAAAGCAGTTGGATAATTGTGGGCCGCTAAGCAATCAAATACAGCACAACCACTGGGCGCCCAGATCTCACACGTTTCATCTCGACATTTGCCAAGAAGGTGCGCAAGGCAAGTAGCGCAGTCCGGGGTAACTGCTTCGAAAAGCACAGAGTCATTTGCAAATTTTCGACAGTAATAACAATATCGCGACCAGCAATGGTTGTTGCTACCCAGCAGAGAAGCGATGCGACACGCAAAAAGCAATTTTTGTATTGAGTGGCCGGAGCGCAAACTAGAAAGCTTTAACGATGATTTCCACGACCTGAGCTAGTATGGGTTGTGAGAGTCATGCCAGAAAGTCAATTTAAAACATGTTACGATTAGTGTAGTAGCAGTGTCACAAGACGTGTCGGATTTACTCACAGTAGCGTTTCATAAAATAAACAAAGATGTCTTTACATCGCTTTTTTTTATTCGTTAAAACATTCTTATTCTACCAAAAAAAGTAAAATCAAACCCACGTGGTGCATCCGCTCCTATCGGGGAACAGTTTTCGACAACAAAAAGTTTACAAACTAATAATTAGATCTATTTTTCCAGCTACAAGCCACCAACCAGAAATTTTGCAAACACAGTTTTCGTGATTTCATTCATTAGCTAGTTTCAAAAGCTTGCCACTGTCATCTGTTTACTGTTTGGTCCAAAACGTAATGACAGGTGTTCTTGTGGTGAATAACCACGATGTAAAGCATTCACCAAACGTCAAATATTATCACAACCAATAATGCAAATTAAATCACAGTGATTAAAATGAATGCAGAAATGTCCTCGCGCAACATCGGTTACTTTTTTTTCATAAAACATTGCTGCTGTAGCAGCTTCCTTTCCAACACAGGAAGCACGTATCTAATTCTACATGCTATCCTTTTTCTTTTTTCACTCATGTCAACTCTGCCAGCAGTATTTCTCTTTGGGGAAGATTTCTCCCTTAAATCAGGAAGATCTGCATTGACAGTCACTGAAAGCACTGGTTTCCAATAGAATCGAACACCTACTATAGACATTTGCAAACTGTAAATCAGTATTCCTTCCCTACACTCCATAATCGCCTCCTCTACTTTCCTGAACCAATCATACAAAACCGACACGTGGACTCGTGCGTGACCAACGGTTTTCCATACCAGTTGCTATTCCGTGCACACTTCTTGAATGGTAGAAGTGGACGATATATGGCTGCTAGACGAACTGATGCCGTTGCTTACGGAAGGGATTTGAAGTTTCAAAGTTTCATTTTGAAGGCCATTCTCTTCCCGAAACCTGGCCGCCCACAAGGGGAAGAGTCGTGCTTTCCAAGTCCAGTATGAGGCGACCAGCGATACCTGATTGATCAACAGGTTACATTCCAGTATCACCAATGATATGTACAAATCTTCGGATATCGTGCAACATGCTAATGCAAGAAGGTCGGTTGCTGCAAGAATGCCACTCGCAACAAAAACTCGTTTTACTCGCGAGAAAAAACTACTGCTGTGGTGGCGATTCATAGTCATTTCTGCGACGTTAATCGCTTCGGCCTTGCAGCACAACGGTTGAATGTAAAGCGAAAGAAAAATAATCTGACTTAAAAAGGCCAATATTCCTGTGACAACCCAGGGGAGATAATCCGGCAGGAGGTTAGTTGGCACTCGCGTGCAGGACATAGTCCCGTTCTCTGTGCCATTGTTGGTGAAGTTTCGTTCGTACTTCTCGTTAATCATGAACAATCCAACGGAACCAACCTCGCTAAGAAAAAAGATCGCAATGAAAATCCATCCCAGCCACAGGCTGCAGGTCCAGCTTTTGTGCGTTAAAACCGGGCTGAGGCACAGCACGCGCTGACGAAGCCACAGAAAAATGTACTGTAGAGACAGTGGCAGCAAATAAAAAACGATTTGCAGCCTAATGAGGATGTCGCAGCTCACCCAGGCGTACAAATTGCTGAGAGCAAAAGCCAACACGATGTGTTCCATTGCATGGTGTGCCAGCACCAGCCACGCGGATGATAAACACAGGCGATGTAAAGCGACGGAATGGTTTGTTGTGACAGCGACGTTAGCGCTGTGGTTGACGGAAACTGCGCGGCCCCCGTTGCCCAAACGGCCATTCACACCTGTGCATGAGAGTTGTGTTCTTCCATTAGACACGCAGTGAAGGGACTGGCCGTATCTCACTTGGTGAGTGGTTCTCCCGCTCCCTTGGGTGAAATTCGGTGCATGACGAGATCGAGGCCGGTCAGTGGAACAATGCGATTTGCAGTAGTACCACGTCAGCGATATAACAACATACGTGCTTACGATGGTGCATACACCAACGCCTGCTTCCAAGGCAATGAGCTTGGTATCCATTGCTAAGCATTTAACGCAGACACCATTAGACAAGTTTAGTGTGACGTCGCTTATCCTGTAGCTGCAAAAGAATGAACAGCGTGCAACGAAGTTATCAGTTCCTTGAAGCAAAATGATTACAACTTTGCAAATTACTTTTCTTGCACCAGAAGTGAAGACAAAATGAATGGAGTAACCGGGAGAGAACTTAGGGAAAAGTCAAACCCATTTCTTGAAAGAGAACGGTGTTTCTTCACTTTTTTTGTGTGACACCAAGTTAACGCCATTTATGTTGTTTATGTTTTTATTTTAGTGACATTATCAGCAAAATTTCTTCTCAGCTATCACGACTGTAGTACGGCATGTCTTCCTTTTTATTAACAGTTTCCCCCTTCTTTTTTTGGCAATGCACCCTTGACCACAACTCAGTGATAAAATTATCGAGCCTTGATAAGCGTTATCCCACTTCCATAATAGCAACGGTATCGTAGTAACTTGTTGCGTCGATGTAACAACTTTCAAAGCTAAGGTAAAGCTATGTTTGTTTGTAGGAGCCCGTGAAGTGCAACCAGCTATTTCGCTCATTTTTTGCCGCGATAATCGCTGTAAAAGTTTAAAAAAGCTTTGCAATTTTTTTAATTCAATTTGAAACAACCATTACGAATTTCGCGTTTATTTGCGCACAAACATAAAATATTCACAAATATAGCTTTCAACAAATTCTTTGCAGGCCCGTCGTGACAGAGGGCTTTTCGGAGTTAGCTGCCCAAACAGAAAATGACGAGTTGAGATAAAACTTTAAACTCTCTGATTCTGTTACCTGATTCAAGTTAGGTCCAGCGAAAGAAGTCTCATATTATCTGGTGAAGCTCAACAGGCGACCGCGCTGATATTTTACGACTCAAACGTTATGAATAGTGAAATAAGTTGAATCACAGTTTAATTATTTTACTTGACCCCACTTAGCGCTGAGAAAAACAGTTTCCAAGTACAGCACTTGATTGAGCGTCGTCAGCGAAACACGTTTTTGCGATGACTTCATTTACTTCTAGTTGTGTCAACGGTAATTTTGCGTGTGGCAAGCACGCTGATGGCAAATTTTGTCACCTTCACTTTGCCAACTAAAAAGATAAAATTGAGTCCAAAGGCGCGAACTCTGCATAATGCTTGCCTTACGAACTGACACTGGTCAAAACATCAAACATTTCGAAATAACGCCGTGACATTATTTCGAATTATTTGAGATGGTCGATTGATTTTCCAGAAACGCTCTGATTGTGTTTGGAAAGTTGTAAAACGGAAAGACAAACCATCAACGTTTCTGTGGCAATACAGTAGAAGCTATTGGTGCAAGAAAGACTAATTACCGCAATCACAACGCTGTGACTGCCTGAACAGACAGTTGTTTGACTAACACGGATTTCCTAAAAAATGAACCTCGCTGCATGTCTCAGCTTTTATATACTCTACGAAATAGAGATCGTCTTGCTTCATCTGAATTATATCAGGAAGCCATTTCAGTAAACTTTTGAGTCTTTTCCAGCTAAACTTTATGTCGTAATTTCTAAAATCAAGCTGTTTAACAGACTTGTGAAACCCAGGGTTTGGTCTATGCATGCACGACCACTTAATGTGCTCGTTTGGATAGAGGCGTTATGGACTGGATAAAACATCGCAGTTAATCTAAATGTCAAAGCACTCTTTGTATCTGTCACTTTCATTTGACATCTTACTAAAATAAAGTTACAAATAAATAGCTTGCAGTAAAAAAATGTGAGAAAATGGTACATCTCGTCTTAGATTACTTTCACTAGTCTATTCGCCTCAACCACTGCATGACCGCTCCGGGAACGCTTGGTTAAACCTTCTGAATTCAAAATGGCCGAAACAAAACCTTTAGACCAGTGAAGTGAAAGGGCGGCGATAAAATATTCAGGACCTGAAGTATTTTCACCAAACGATAAATTTTAATGTGTAAATTCCTGTTGGTTAAATCAGACAGCTCTTCACAAACCACTGATGAAACTTTCAATGTTCTGACTGCGCATGATCGAGTCCTTCGCTCAGCGATGGCGCAACACCAGGTCGTCGACATCTTGCTCGAACCAACTTGTTTACGCTCAACTCCTGGAAGATCTTGTCTTCCATGTATTTCTGGACGGTTACTATGACGCAGACGTCCACCTGCATGCTGGTCAAACTTTCGCTTCACACTTTGCTAAACTTAGTAAATGGGTTTTCAAAAGCGAAAAACGTTTGCTTTTCGGCTGAAGCTTAAATTTTAGTCTTATCGACAAAACCTTGCGTCGACTTTTTCCACATGACCGCTTGCATTGTTTGAGCTGTTTTTGCAGGACACGCTTCACCATACGCGCTGCAACATTCCACTGCGTATCACGTGACATTGGTGCTTTCCCGCATTGGTGAACACAAGTGTTTGGGTAACTTCACTTTTTCAATCACTTAACATGATTACCAGGATAATTTAAAACTTCTTAAAACTTCGTCTACGTTTTCAATGATTGATTTCTTTCGCTGTAAAGGTCTTTCAAACATACGCTAGGATGCGATAAATGTCTCTGTAAGATAAATCTATTCAAACCTGCCAAAGAAACGTGCACACAGGTATAATCGGTCGTTAAAATACAGTCCTCGCAAAGTTTTCCGGATAAGAAACAAATATCGCAAAACAAGTTCCATAAAATGTACAAAAGCATCTTTTAAATGTGAAATCCAAGAAAGTGTTTCTTTTAAAACTTGTAGTCCACAATTGTGATAATTGTTTGTCACCAGGCACATGACCAAATGTTATGAATCAAATGTGACTGGGATTTATTCTTTTTCATTTAAGTATTTAACCCAGATTCATGTTCCATACCATGGTTCAATCAAGGAAAACAAGACACGTGCAAAAATGCTTAGCCATACCACATCACAAGGTAGATTTTAGCTGAGGTGCTCAACTCAGGCAATATTGAGTAGAAACAAAAAAACAAGCACTGAAACACACACCAACCACGACAGCATTCGCCGGTCGCCATGCAGCAGAAGCGTTCTACTAGAGAGTAAAAATGAAGACTTGTAAAAAGTATCAGACATTCAAAATGAGCAGATGAAAAAGTTAGATTAAGACGCACATACAATTTTTTTAAATCAGGGCACTGGATGGTTTCGCGAAATAGATAACTTGATTCTGACGAACACTTATATTTTGGGGATGTAATTGTAGTGCGAATGTGATAGGCGTTGGTATACAGGCTATGCGCAGTCGTTTAACATTACATTGGGTGTACTTGTACCACAATCGGTAGGCATAGACTGGCATGCAACATGCACAAAACAAAGTATTTTTAATGCAGTTGTCTGTTGAGCATTGAGCATAGGTGCCTCTGACCTGTTTGCTGCAGCAGCACAATAAAATGATTCGCTTGTATGTGAAAGTCACTGTCATCTTTTGTGAGGCATGAAGTGATACTCCAAGATATTTGACTTGTTCAGCATACTGAACACGCACACCACCTAGTAGAGAAACATGTGGCGATACAGGCTGTTCGTATTTTTTGCACCAACTGTCCTGTTACAGTTAAAAAAACTTCGTTATCGGCATTGTTGTTGCAGAAAATATGCAGAAAGCCTTCAAGATTGTTAATGCTGGAACCAAACACGTAATATATTTAATGTCTATCGGTACAATTCTCTCGAGGTTTATCAGCAATGAATTTGTTGACCTTGTCTACTTCGGATATGCACAGTCCAGTAGGACCACAGAAGGTATGTGTGCTTTTGAAACTTGTGTTTAGCCCAACTCTAGTTGGGCTCTAGTTTTTCATTTTTTTCTCGGCTTTGATTTAGACTCCGTTTACGTTCTGAATACCTCAAAGTGGAAAATGGCATTCTGATCGATTTAGAAACTGGAATAATTTGAACGAATTTTCAAAACCACTTTTGCGAAATTTGTACGTAAACAGGTTTGAAAATGTACAACTCACGATTTTACCAACTCAGCGAAATATTAAATACTTTGTTAAGCCTTCCGCAGTTGCAAACTTATTTGGATGCGGCGCATCTCAATAACCCTGTAGCCAGGTGCCTGCTCGGTAAAATTAATTTAAGTCGTAGCCATCACATCTTCTGTTTTCGGTTGGAATTGAAGGAGTAATCATAATTAGCATATACTGTATCTGTCTTTCAATTGCATCTGGTTCGAAGATATCCTTCACATTAGCTCAAAAGGTAACGTTTTGTTTCATTACAACGAAACTGTCGGTTAAGATTTTACCATAGCACACACATTAGCAAAACACCTCTGCTGGTTCCAGATTTTAGCAATTTCATTAAAGAGTGAGTTTTGTTACTTTCTTTTCTACAGATAGTGATTTTGGTGGTCATAACAACGTCAGCAAGACCAGACTGAAAAACAAGAGACAAGAAGATGTCTGCGGCGTTATGCTTCATGGGTCATTTAACCCAACTGCCACGTTCGAAGTCCTTGTGCTGTGTTCTGGTTTGCGCTCTACCTAGCAGTGTTGTGGCAACAGCACAAAACACTTTTGAAACAAAAGTCGAGAAAAAGTCAGTTTGAAGTTTTGTGGACATACCTATTCTTCGTGTCTGGCCATGCGCAACAGGAATGTTAATTTCTGAGAAAACTACTCTCGCAGACGCCCAACTTTTAGTGTGGTCAATGCTAATTTACACAACAGCAGCGTAGACGAAAGTTGCGCTTTAATTACACGAATTCACAATTAAAAGCTCTAAGTTTGCTGCAAGCTTTCGAGGAAGCAGTCAAACCGACTGTGCTTTGATGACATGGGGATGATTCGGACTTGTAAAAATCTCTCTTCAAGTAAATATAGTCTCCACAAAAGCAACGAAGTTGAATCAACCAGCAAATGTTTTGATAGGAAAATCGATTTCACGTAACTCTACGCATCCTCAGTCCTGAAATCTTATTGAAATAGATTCTAAATGATTGCATATTCAATAATTGCAATAAATGGTGAAATGTGACCAGTTCTGGAACATCTGGAACAATAGAATAAATGTGCGCAGAAATAAAATCGCAAAAACTTTGATCAAACGAAAACATGCTTTGACGTTTCGAAAGCAACTGTCTTCCACGTCAGCAGACTATCATTTTACTAGTGACACTAAACCGTCGATGCCGACCCTGCTGAGTTCAGCAAAACAAAAAAAACAAAAGCCAAAATACATCAGCGATGCACTGTACAGTGCCGCTTCTACGAAAATAACAGTGCGGTACAACGTTTATGAAAAGAAATTTCCAGAACGTAGCAAGACAAGTCTTTTTGACCATTTACCGTAGAGCCGTTGTGAACTGCGGAACCGGCTGTAAAAGATATGGTTCTAAACCTGAATTTGAAAGGATGAAGGTCTGAAATGCAGGTTTTCAATCTATCTTTTCGGCCCCCTATATGCAATGGGATCTCGCGTCAGCTGGGGCCCCAATTCTCAGCGGTTGTTGACACAAAGCCAATTAAAAAAATTGGTTGATAGATCATCTATACGTTTTTCTCGAATCCACCTAACAGTTCGAGCAAATGTTATCATTACCAGTCACACAGGCAAATTGCAATTATATTGCGCCGAATTTGTCTGTTTCCGAGACTGATAAAAATGCCTAATTTTTGAGAAAAAAACATGATTATAGAAAAAGCGATGGCTTAATACTGACATATCATCTAAGATAAAACCAAAAACTCACAACTAAATGTTGATACGAGAAAAAAGAGTGCTGAAAACTAAGCCATTAATATAAATTAGGGTCACAGCAACGCGTGTAAAGAATAAAACAAACGCTGTGAACGGTTGCTGTGCTGAGCAAGGCTGTCAATGACGTTTTCCTGTATAACTTCTGGTACTTTCGTCTGTAAGTGCCCCTGGTTGTTCTCGTGATGGATTGTTTTAGCGTGGTTATTTAATTAGCTCGCTCGTGTATGCCTCGTAACTACTGCCAGGATTTTTAGGCACAGTGTTTCTCGAGGTTAGTATTGTAGTTGCCGAAAAGTTTTGGTCATTCGTCCGAAATTTTTTGAAAAAGACGTTAGGCCTCAGCTTTGATGGTTGTTTTCTGACCAAAACGCCAAAGGTCAGCACGAATTTTGTTTTGACGTATTACAAGAATGAATGATCAACAAGTCTGCGAGACTGGTGAAAAACTGGCATACTTGAGGTTTGGCAACACAAATAATTTAAAAAACGCTTTACAAGCAACGTAGGGGATTTGAAGTTGCGATTTGAAATTAAAGTTGTATATCAAATGTTGTTCGGAATGTGGTCTGCAAGAAGTCGTTCTAATTCAAAGCCTTTAATATTCAGTGTCATGCACGAAATAAAATGAAATTAGTGTTTAACTCCAGGATTGCCATTTCTTTACCTGTGAATATACTTAAAACTGTTCTGAAAAAAGCTATAAAGTAAAAACAACTGATGAAACAAAGAACAGGTCGTTATTTTCCTTATAGTCTAAGAACATGTTCATATCGCAAAACAGTAACGATGCTGATGGCGATCGGTGAGGTTCGTCTCATATATGGTTTTGGCCTTAAATTGTCCCTACATTTTGGACTGGCTATGCGATGGCTTAGGACAATCGTTCCCAACCAGGGGTGCGAAACATCATTCATATGCGAGAAGCATCCGTCTTAATGACTGGAAATTGATCTATTTATTACTCTCCTGCGGCTTTCTTGTTTTCTTTGCAAATCTAGAAATCGCGTGAATGCACAGGCAAACATGCGTGTTGCAATCAGCAACATAGTTCCACGTTTAAACTCATAAGCAAGAAACAGGAACAAAACAGTCATTGGACTGAAATACATTTGCAAACAAACTTTTGGAAGTCTACCTTTTGACT
>JGI24021J15306_10000793_pt1 | contig 27393 bp, 14 predicted proteins | sample Ectturendosymbi1_FD_15306 | JGI IMG/M metagenome (IMG submission 15306) | reverse complement strand
GTGGACGGTATTAAAAATAATTTTACTGCAAAAACGTGATGTTACACTACGGTAAAAAATCTATTTTGAAGTTTGATAATTTTTGTTATCTGAGTTTCACAACGGTTCGGGGACAAAAAAATAGGTTTCAACAGTTGTGAATGTATAAAATTTTTAAACATCGCGAACTTCCATGTATTCCATGTTTGGGGGAAACGCATATTAAGTTGCAATGATACAACATTTTTCCTTCACTTTTTTTCCTTTTTTGATTTTGCAACGCAACTTTTTTCCACTCCGGTTACGTCATCAAACCTCCGCAACCAAGCTCCGCCTTTTACAGGCAACCCTTGAAAAGCGGTTTTCTCCTCACATCGCATTGGTCAACGCAATGACGACGCGTGCGTACAGTGTGGGCGGACATCAGAAGTCTATTCTCGCCTGTCTGTGGTGTGAGCAACTTTAAAAATAAACTGCTAACAGGCAAGTAAAGCAAAATATTCAAGTCGCATTTCTTCGCCTTTTTTGACGGGAGCTCTTTCCTATAAACACTAACCACATGAAGAGAGGTGTTATCACTTTCTTAGTTACATTCATTTATAAGACAAAAACGTACTGCATCGCACAAGCAAATGCGTAATTTACATCTTGTATTTTTGCCCAAGACAACATGAGTAACGGTGTCTTTAGGTGTTGATCAAAGTAATGGAAAGTTACACAAGAAGTTTAAAAATTTTCCATTCCCGTGGTTTCGAAACGACAGCCGCTGGTATGGGATCATCTGTAGCAATCTGAGTATTGTAATACTTCGATCATTTCAATTATATCTCCGCAATACCAACATTTACTGACTCACCCAGACGCAAAATTGACCATCGAGCACGTTGGGCAAGAGACTGTATTTGCAGTCTGGTTCGACTCAGACTCTGTACGCGTTGAAATTGCCATTGTTCTATAGCAGCAGTGGTTGTTTACTGGGGAGCACGCCTTCCCATTTGGGGCATCAATAAATTTCCAGGGGGGCGGGGCGAGAGCCTTTATGCGCTCTGCAACATGCAAAGTTTTTAACGGGAAAGTGTTCCATCCAAGTTACTTATTTAAAGTCAGGGGTAGCTTAAAACAAAGGGCAAGTATTTAGAGATCCATGGTAGAAAAAACGTTAAGAACCACTGCTCTATAGCAATCTACATTCAAAGTCTGAAAAGTTAGATTAGCGTCGATGCAAGTGACAAGTAGGTTACATTTGAAAAACTAGGTCTTTGCAACGGAGTCTCGTCAAGTCAAAAGCAAATGTTCGGCTTACCACCACGCGCACTTCTAAACCGTTGGTGCTGGAGTTTGACGGTGCCACGAAGCGAGTGAAAAGCGTAGAAGGGTGGAGGCTTTACCCCGGGGCCAAAGCCTGGCGATCCGGATAGCGGATTACCAGCATTGAAAGCATATTTGCTTCGCGAACCGGCCGCGACTCATCCCCAACGCGAGCGACCGACTCTGGAAAGAAAGACAGCGCCGAATCGGAACTGACGATTACGCCGTGCGCGCCGCAGCAGCTGGAAGAGCGTAGTGATAGCACCGAAGTACTGTGGCAGTAGAGCAGGAAAGTTTAAAACGGCTGCGATGACGGCAAAGTTCGTGTCGTGACGATCACCCCTACTCCAAAGACAAACTTCAGGCGTAAGAATCTGGACGGCGTCTGGTTGCGGATGAATCAGTACCCGTTTGAGTAGTGCTCCAAGCTGCTTTGCCTCATTTGACTGTGGTTTCAGCAGAGAATGACACTCAATAACTTAAAATCCAACACGCGGTGGCAGTCACCAACGTTGCTGGCAGCTTAGTTTGGACGTGGCTGAAGCCGATTACCGCTTGGAACACGCTGAGCAGCGACGTCGTAGCAAAAGATTCCGACGCAGTTGCAGCTCACCGCGCGTGACCGACTGTAACGCTTCTTGCGGTAACGACATCTTTGTTGCAATATTCATGAACTGAATTACTGAAGAATCACTTAAAAATACTTTTGCAATCAAGCTTTTCCTCCATCCTTAATGGCGTATCGCCTTCCGCACGGTCGCCAAGCGAAGTCTAACAACGTTAGCAGACTGTCCATCAGGCTTGAAAGCTTGCGAATGGGCGTATTGTGACGAAAGACACGTTACGTATTGCGACGAAAATCAGCAAACCAGCTGACATCACAGCAAGTCGTCGCAGTTTGAACGCAAGCAATTGTTTTGGTCGCGAGAGGGGAAGGCAGTGAAAGGGTTGACTGCTTGTGAAGGGCGCACGAACAATGGACTTGAGTTCTACAGCAGCAATCATCTCCCAGAATGAGCAAGCAATCCTCAGTTTGCCATTCCGTCTGATACGCCGAATATTTCGGCGGTTAATTCGCTGGTAACGACCTTCACAACCAGGCTGTGAGGTACGAACGCGCACGGGACCGCCAACAGGAACAACGCCAGGATGTGCGCTGATGAAAGCACGAGACCCTTTAAAAAAATTTTTCCATGTCGGTTAAGTGTGACTCTTATCAGATAAAATCTGTGGGAAATCGTAGGCTTCGACCGCATAAGACCAGAGGTTCATCGCTAAAGCACTCTTTTCAAAAGAAACGTTCGGAGTGCCACTGAATGAATGTGTGATTGGGAAGACGCATCGACACCAAATCGCGTTCAGAAGCGCGGTGTCGTGGATTACTCCGGCTTCCAAGACCAGCATCTTGGTCAGTGGTCATGCCCGCCCCCTAAGGAGAGCACATTTGGTTGCACGCAAACAATGCGAGTGACCGGCAAAACTCTAAATAGGAAAGGTTGCTTTTCGCGCTGAGAAGGCATTGTGCGCCGACAGTCGTTGCTGCACTCACTATAGCTTCAGGCGCAATTGAGCCGCCAGACAGGTGAGTGAAAACTGCCGAAAATTCCGGTTTGCTACAAGATTTTGGTTGCATGTTAAAAAGCCATGGAGACGGCAGGTAGCATCAGTTTGCGACGGCTTGGCGCTGTACGGCCCGTGGACTCTGCGTATGCTGCTAACCGTTCAGCCAGACAAAAAGCTGAAAAAAACGTTTTTAACGAGTCAGTCAGCAAAATAATAATCGAAGCCAACAAGCAGCGAAATAAACGATTAACACAAACAATAAGAAGCACTGACACTATTTATTCGATTGTAAGCCGTCCTTGAACATAGGTTACCTAAGCCTCTTGAGATACTTTCGCGTACGAGCAGAAAGTTTCGCGTACGTTTCGCGTTTAATTGGCAACACTGGTAACAACGCTTACACCACTACAACTGCCTTCTGTTCATCATAATCCCTCTTGTGACGGATGTGCACGTGATGCTGAAGAGAATAGAATGTGAAAAGTGAGTTTGATCGACAAAACGTAGCCAAGCAAAGACTGAGCGTCATCTATACCTTTCGATAAGGTAATAAAATAAAAACGTAAGCCGCACGAAATGATGAAAAAAAAACTTCTATAAGCCGCGGCTTACGATAAAAAAAAGTACGGTATTAATGACATCGGATGGCAATAAACCGAAGCTCCACCACCACAACTCGAGATGCGGACAAGAAAAACAGCAAACGGCAAGTCGCTTTATCAGGCTGCGATCGTAACTTCGCCACTATACGCCACAGAGCACCGATAAAAACTATTATCTACAGCAGTGCTGCAGGCACGCCGCCAACCTAAACGTTACCAGCGGTCTGTTAGCTTACAACATGACAAACAGTTGTCGCTCAAACGAGTGAAAAGATTTCGGTCAGCAACATCTAGTTGTTACGGCGGTATGCAAAATGGAAGTCACGCTTCGCTGGATTACTGGAATGATGACGTATTGCGTACAGACTGTGTTTGTTTTCAACCTTGCGAAGTTGGATGAGAACACGGCATAGAAGGACACACCATTACGCTTCTGCGATACCTGAACAATGCACTACGAGTAATTTTCGGATTTATACACCTTTTTATGCAGACACGTCGGGTGAAACCAAAATCTGGCGCTAAGACTGCACCGAACAGACGAGATGGGGTAGAAACGTTTGCCAAGAAGCTCATGTGTGTCAAAGAAAGCGGATTACTTGTCATTGTCTCGTCACAACGCAAGAACAGGCGGTTTCAGGGTTGTTTGCCCTACTTAACGACAGTAGGGGCCGGCCTGTCAGCGGAGAGCGGTTTTCGCAAGTAATGGGCTCCGCTGCTTAACGTGGCAGTTCATGCGTCTCTGTTCGCCGATCCGACGCCAGGACAACTTAAAATACAGGGCAGCGAACTTGGCATCGCGGCTGAGACAGAAGTGCTCTCGCGAAGATGTATGAATAATTCAATGCAGCATGACGTGGAGTTTTGGTGGCCAATCAGCAGCAAGCGCAAAGTTTAAGAAAACTGCGATCAATGCGCAACGTATCAAACAGGAAACTGACTCTGCGTCGCAGGTCAGTGTATCTGTCGTCTGTGAAATCTCGGGCGAGCGATTGTTGGCGTAATGAGCTTCGCTGAGTTAAGCAATAGGCAGCTGTGTGATCCGAGGTTTGCTCGATTACTGAACTGCCTGTCTTCTACTGTAGTTCTGACTAAAGTTCTGTGCGAAGCTGCCGAGCCCTCAGCCATAAATCATACCGGTTACACTATGACTGTATTCTTGTAGATTTCAACATCCTCGACAGTCAACCGAGACTTCGGGAAGTGTTCTGCAGCACTAGGCGGTTTCTACCTTTTAAATAGCAACACGAATAAGCACACACGTAAACACTTTTTCACACTCATTGCTTATTCGCAAAAAACTCATTTGACACGCAGTTCGAACTCCAGTTGCCACGCGGCTAGCACGAGCCGCACGGGCCTTGCCCCCCCGCGTCAGAATTCAAAATTGAGGCGTATCGACGACTGTGTGGCCGATGTCAAAAATAGATACGTCGAGCAAATCTTTGCAGTTTAGCAAATCAATTCCTGAATGTTCATCAGGCATCAGCCGACACGGACAAATCGCAAATGACTGAACATTGAATTTCTAGTTTTATCTACCGACTTGAAAAGGGACCAGTGCATGATGACCTGGAAAACGACCTGTTGTGAAGAGTTTAAACCAGTGTTTCTTAACCTGTGGGCCATAGCGCAGTTTTCGAGTGGGCCACGGAGTTATGACAAAAATATGTGAGAATACAGTTATCTAGACATATAATCACTACAGCGTGGGAACACACTGATTGTGTTCAACAGCACGATTCTCACTGAATTGCACGCAGGAATAAATTCGCTACACAGCTGGTGATGCGAAATATATGCTCTGTAAGATCTTAGTGTCTGATTCTTTGCTGGGAAAGGATTCCTTTTGATAGAGAGTCCTTAGCATAACGTGTGTTTATTTATGCGTATATAAGCACAGCCTATGCTAACTAGGTAGTGGGCCACGCAATTTTTACCAAACCTTATCTGGGCTATGTAAGTAACATGGTTTAGAAACACTGGTTTAAACGGGTTGTGGCTATTCATCAGTGTGATTCTTCGATCGACGGCCGGTTCAAATTTGCGTTTAGAATTCAAACCTTGGGTTTGACTCAAATAATTTTCGACGCCACTCACAACCAGTCCACCTGCCGAATCTCGGACAAGGCTGCAACAACTGTATTTCACACTAGTTCTGAGCTAAATCAAGATTTGAGGTTTCAGCACCACGTCGCCGATTCACACTCAATCACAAGGAACAGTTCGGTTACATAACTCAACACAGTGCACTCACACCCTTGGACAAACTATCGCGTCTTTTTCTACACATGGACGTCCAAGTCTCACTTTTTGTACACAGAGCTCTACACAGGCTGCATTTTAGATTTCGCGCTTGAGCAACAGCTGTATCACCATCACTGATGCACTGACAGGAAAACGTAAAGGCGTGACCTGATTACGGCTTACGAACATAAGCGTTGTGGGGCAAGGCACGCGACAGTTACCTCGGTGGTGAGTATGCCACATCCTTAAATATAAATTGCAAGGCACAGGCCAGCCGCTTCATCTCGAAGACCGCGAACGGCAGAAGAATGCACGGAAGAATAACAGCAGTGTTAAAATGCGACTGCCTTCAATAACTTATAAGCGTGCGTCTCCATCGCCCGACTGTGCGCAGATTGGTCAGCAATGGCGCAATCTTTGTTCAGTTCAGCTAACGCTGCTTTTAAAATCTCTCTCTGGCTAGATGCTCGCAGACGGCTGGAATTAGCTGCGATGAAAACCGCAAAACAGCGCCGAGGTTATTTTCCATGCACAAATTTTGCAGACGACGACAAGACGCGACGACGACGATGCAACGGGGCGAGCCCGGGCCTGCGTGGATTGCACCACCTCGCCTCGATAATCCTGGCCCTGAATAACCTTTGATCAGTCAGTCCAACCTGCACGAGTTTCGCAAGCGAGACAACCAGTGGAGCGAGAAGCGGCTTCCACGCTCCATCAAAACACCCAGGGAGCAATGGCCCCAGTTGCTGCGCAGAGTAGCGCGCGGCACATCAGTCATCGAGAGGCGCCAGTGCATTGGCAAAGCCGCTCAGTCGCCGTCTTTTAGCAGATAACACGAATAAGACAACTCTGATTCGTTGGAATGGTGCTGCCGCGAAGCTAGGAACGAAATGACTCAGATATGTGTCTGTTGAGATATCGTGGATAACGAACTCCCAGTTCAGAATTCAAACACACCGGTTAGATTCGGCTGAAACGAGGCGGGCTTAGTCAAGGCTTCCATCAGAGACGCGCAGAAGACACAGCGGGACGCGAGCGGTTTGGTTTTAGTGGGGGATTATCAGGAACAAAAGCCTCAGTGGCAACAACGCAGTGTAGCCAATAGTTTGTGCATCGGCAACATGCCGGTGTGTGATAGACGCGAATGGGAAAAGACACTGACGTTGAAGGATGTACATCGAATCGTGAAAAAGCGATGCTTCGCTTGTAGGTGGCATGCATTTCGTCCGCTTCCGAATTTGTGGGTGTTTATCACACTTCGTTTTGGTAAAACTGGCGAACGACGGAAGCTGCACATCCATTAAAATCATCCGAGCGTCAGATCACAAACTTCTCGCTTTCACGCACACACTCCTACCTTTGCCGTGGCCCATATACGGCTCCAACAGCTTGGCTCTCTTCTTATCGTAGCCTTTTTGGGTTATGTCACCTGAAGAAAAAAAATAACAGCAAAATGTTAAACTCCTTTCAAAGTGTAATATTTTAACGAAGTTTCAAACCAACGCTGGGGCGAAGTAAGTGGAGGTAAAACCAAATAATGGTCGTCCAAAGAGGATTGAAGCGACCAACGCGCGCTGTTACACCGCGAAGTATGTGGCAGTATCGACGAAGTGTCGCACGGGCGCTCGTTCGGTTTTAAACGACGCCGGTTTCAGGCGATAATCTCGGGCGTGCTGTCGCGGTGTGTTTACTTGCGGCACCCGCAACACGCCGCTATTCGTAATCAGCGCAAGCTCAAAAGCCGGTGCGGTAATAGGATCAAGAGGTGCTGCCAGCGTTGGAATGGCTAGCTAGTTAGAACAACCTTGCTTCGAGCACGGCGCCGTTGTCACTCAAGTCCTGGAAACCATTGTTATCAAACAAACACATTGAACTTGAGCAGACGAGTGAAAATGTTTAGCCTGACCAACCAAAACAAATCATTGTTGAAACGAGGTAGGGGCTTTTGCAGTGATAGACGGCTTGTAACGCCCTAAGCCAGCACGATTTCTAGGTATTAGTGCGTCTGAAAGCATTGTTTTTATCGCGGCATTTTTTCTCCTTTCCCTAGTTTTCCAAGAAATAGTAACTTCGTTACTTCCAGTAACACCAGAATAAATGCACGTAGATTCGCCGACTACGCATAAGAGCCGTCCTGAAGTCCATGCTTATGCTGCAAGAATCAGTGACATATTTGCGGACAACAATGTTCATAGCATGGCGGCGACAGCTTCGAAATTTCGTTTGGGAATGATACTCCACGAGACCGACCTGCAGCATGGAACGGCTCTCGCCATTTAAGATTCATAGACCGCGGTACGCCAAACCCGCCAATCACCGTTGCCTTAAAAAAGCACGGAAAAAAGAAAAGATTAATAATGACAAATAGACTTTACGTGAAGGTTTCTGGCAGATTTAAAGAGAGTTTGAAGATCGTGAGAGTGATGAGCTGCGATCTCGGCAATTCAATCATTTGCCAATCGTTAACAAAATCATGCAAAATAAATTGAAAAAGAAAAATTTACGAGCGTCACGAATGAACCCTGCGTCGAGGACATTCCATTACTTCGCTGTACATAACTTATAGCGATACTAATTACCAGGGAAAGGCACTCCAGCCAGGGCACGACAGCATGCCGCACGCTTGCGTGAGTCTTGTAGGGAACAACCACGCAGGGTAAAAGTTTATATGAGGTGGCACGGTCCAACATTTTTTGAAGACCGATCGCCCAAAATCCCGTACATTCTGCCCGCAGGCCATGACCAAGTCTTTTAGTAAAAACAATGCTGACCCAGAACCGTCGCCAGAAAGTCTTCAATAGGGGGGCCTTACGTTTATGCAGGGGGGCTTGAAAAAATTAATAAAAACTCCACTGATTTATAGTGTTTCAAACTTCAATTTCAGGGGGATTGGTGCTTTGTTTGGGGGGCTAAGCCAACCAAAGCCCCCCTTGGCGATGGGACTATACTGGCCACCGGCGGCGCTCGTACGCAAATTTCATGCGCGTTTGCTCACCCTTTCCATATAAAAAATTCTTGTTTTCTTCTCACAAAAAATTCGGTATTTTAAGCCATTAACTCGTAGCAACATTTCTGATGGACAATATGCTTTAAGGAAACAAATCAGTGCCTTTCAAACTTGCAAGGATTAGCCTAACCCCGTCCAGAACACAGCGCACATTCATCACCGCGTTACAATGTTACCCGCTAGACATGCATGACCCGAGTTTGTTGTAATTTCGTTGATAAGAAAATACGTTGAAGTAGGAAGTTCTGGTACACGGCAAGCAAAAGTGCTGAATAGCCTGATAATGAAAATAACGGTCAAAGCAATAGATGTAAACGACATTTTAGTAGACGTTTCGACAACTCCTGCTACCATCATCAGCACATTTGCAATTGCACTGCAGTGATCTTTCTGCAAGTTCTAGGCAGTTCTGGGATGTGAAAAAGAACGAAATGCTTCGTTTTTCCAAAATGCTCCGATTTTACCGCAAATCTGCTGCTTTGTGTCACCAGACCGCAGGGACCCGGTAAATTCAAACTCGTAAAAATGTTCAGCAGGCCGCCGGAAAACCGGACCATTAGTAACCCGTGCCACATCTAGTTTACACGCGTCAGTTGCTTTGAGATTTGACAACCGTTCTTGTCTGAATGTTAAACAGCCAGCAGCCCAAATTCAAATTAGATAGCTCTGAACTTCCAGTGAAGGTCATTAATTTCTCAACTTTATTTTCCGGTTGTTCAGTCTTAGAGGGTATCCGTCAAATTACGTAATCGCAATTGAAAGACAGCCGAGCACGTCGACCGAACACAAACATCCCCAACAGATCTTATCGCACTCAAAGAACATGCGCGCACGATACTGTAAGCGAGGTAAGCAGATAACCGACAGTGTCGGCATTGGCAAGTGAAATCCAACCTACGGGTCGAGTGCACATCCATTCGCTGCTGATGTTTAACTGCTCTTAAGAAGGTGGTACAGGCAGCTGTAAACCTCTTGTGTAAAGCATGTAGTGGCTCCTTAAGGCTCAACAAGGCCGTAGGCGACGTCTGGAGAGCATAAACACAGTCTGACTTGGTAGCTGGTTCAAACCAAAGCGGAGTCTCGGCCACCAACCGCTTGTATGCTAAACGAAAGTCAAACGCCCTTTTACTAATTGCAGGTCGCAGAACAATATATTCTGCGCCAGTAGGCGAACGTTTCTACTCGTACACTGTACTCGATTCTGAAATTTGATAGCAGGCCCAATTGGGAGCAGTTGGATGTATTGTTTGAGCAAAAGGCAGACACCGCAAGAAATGTGAATTTTGAATCGGATTTTGTTGATAAATTTGGACCGGTTCACCGGACCAAAGTAAATTACAGGACGCAGTGGTTCCCAATCTTTTTTTATGGCGACGTGCGGAACAGGGAAATATTTTGCGGCACCCAGTGGCGAACCCACCACAATTTTTCTGCAAGGTTTAATGGCACATTGAACAATTTTATGGATAAAGCCCGCGACACTCCGAGTATTGCGAAATGACACCCTGGGGTGCNAACCGGGTTTGAACAACTGGCACAACGGGACGTGACAATGGTCTTCGTCGAAGATCTCACAAACGCCAGCTTGNTGGCTGCCTAGAGAGTACTGCAGTGAAAACTCAGCTCCCTGCTGTTCACAGCTGAAGTTTGAAACATACAACTTTACATATGAAGATGAAACCATGACAGACCATAGTTTTTAGATACATAAGTTCTATTCCTGAGAAGTCTCAAACAAATGGTGCAAGCACGCGGTGAAAGCGGTAGTTATTTGCATGTAATGGGACAAATCCTAAACAAAACGACAAAAAAACAAAAAATATTGGCCATTTTTAGCACCACGCATTAAAAAGTGTCGGTTGCGTGGTGGGTTTTGAAAAAAATATAAATTTTGGAGATACTTTCGAAGTTCTGCCATACAAGGAAAAGTACACAACATGAAATGAAGCAAAAACGACTAGCGATTAACTGAAGCAAAGACCACAGATGAAATACTTCAGCAATCCTGATCAAAAGAACTGTTTGTATGTATCAGGGCTTGCAAAGTTTTGTTAAGGAGCTCTCATGTTCGTATAACTATTCATTGGGCACAGCATTTAAACCGAAGTATTGATTCTGCTGGTATTGAAACAACATTTTTTGCTATTTTTCTGTTTTTTTAATGAAGCCTGATCAAAGCTAGCGACATCAATCGCTTTGAACCAATATAAATTTATTTTTGTTGGTAATTTCTCCTGCTGGAACTCAAGAAAAATCTAACTCAAGACGCAACTTTAGTCAAAAACGACACTGATCGAACTCCAAGAGAATTTTTTCCACTGTGCCAATCACGTTCAGAAATGTAATTTTCCTTTGATGAAATTCCAGGTGTAAACGCTGCCCGAAACTGACTTGCGATTTCGCAGATCACGCACACATGTGCAACGGCACCGCCCACACCGAAATAGCGCTAACACCACAGAATTTAACAACTTAACGGCCGACTGACTGTGACGAAGAGGCAAATTACTTTGTGACTGAGACTAGTTCGTAAGTGCGTCGACTGTGGGGTCAGAACTTGAGGGAATTTCTTTTCTAAAATAAGTTCTTATTGCATCATAAAACGAAGCCCAGATGACACCGGGACGGATTTGGCCAACATCCGATCGCTCTACAACATGCGTCAAGCTGAACGTTCTGTGGACGTCGGTGGATGACATCGGAAGCAAAGACGGCGTTTACGCACTCTGCGATCATGTGAAGCCGAATCATACTCTTCAAACTTTGACCAGAATAAACTTGTAACGAGTGAACCCTGATACATCGGCTGTACGCCGCAGTGATTCTCACTGATAAGTCTTGCCGACTTATCAGAATCGGGCTCGAGTCACCGACACGTCTGTCTTACTTCGGGGTGAGTCACGTGACGATGAGGAAGCACCAGTGACGTGGAAACATAGTTTTGGAAAACGCAGCACAATAACGCAACAGCAACAAGATATCTGATGCTCAATGACGTAAAACAAGCCTGGATTTTTGGTTCGCACTGTTTCTTACCGGAACAACTCGCTGCGGCTTTTAAAGCGCCTGTCCACGAATCGGAAGATGGTGACCGTCTGCAGTCTGTCGCAGGATCTGGCAGCTTTGACCAATGTCAACAAATGCATCGCGCAAGTTTATACAAGATCATAACCAAGCCAGGTGCGCCGTACAAGCCGACCTTCGTCTCACTTCCGCGGGGCAGTGCAAACAATGGTTTCAGTGGAGAGTTCAGACAATCGTGAATCACACTGGGCATGTTCTTTATTCAACCAACGACAAAAGCTGCACGACCGCTTGGCCGAAAAAAAAGGCTTTCTGTCTATACAGAGATCAATTTTAATCCAATTTCGAAGTCGAAAGAACACACGTAGACGGCAGCGGGATCTCAACTTAAATACGCGAGCGACAATCGGTTTATGCGCTACTACGTTGTGGGAGCCATCTTTGCCAAACATCACCAAAAAAACAAAGATCAACAGCTAGGGTTGGTTCTAGGGTAAAAGCTCTGGGAGGAAACCTCTTTGGCCAATCCTGTTCGCAGCTGGCATGGGTTGGAAAAGCTTGGTACATAATACGATGTCAATCGTGGAACAGAAAGTGTCAGTTTACGGGGTTTCGGGCCAACCAAGCGTGGGAAGTTGAAAACAATCAGACGCACGGCGAGTGCGGCCAATCTGTCACGCATACCTTCTTGCATACGATAACAGTAGGAAAGAAACAAAGCTTAGGCGACGATGTGCAATCCTACTTTTGCCAGCAAGAGCTGTCATGTCAAGCAAATAGTTTTGCGAACTGTCGAGTAAAACCTGGTAGTGAACCACTGCTGCAACAGTCTGCAGTGATTGAAGCCGAAGTCGAAAAAGTTTGCTCTTTCGCTCACAAAGCTCTTCGCAAAAGTTTGCTCTTTCAGCAACTCGAAGCCCAGGTACAAGGGTGACCAAAAAAAAACAGAACCCACAAATCCTTGAATAAAATTTTTACTTTTAATTATTCCTCTTTCTTTTTCAAGTTGTAGTAGTAGACTTAGTGCATGAAATATTGCAACAATACTTTTTCCCACCATGTCTTGGCCAACCAAAGAGAAGGCGTGGAGGACTATTGCGCTAACAGTTCATACAAAGTAGTGCAAACAAGTTTTCGGAGAAAGTTTCAGTGTCGTCATGCTCTATCAAAAAACATAATTTTTGACTGGATTCAGAAGTTTAAAGAGTATGGGACTGCGCAAACTCTTAGTTCAAAAGGTCTGAGGAATACTTATTCTGATCGGATGGTGAGTGCTAGGACGCAAAGAAACATTGATGCTGTACGGGACTCCAACGCCGTGGAGGCCATTTGGAGCATATTTAGGAAAAAACATTACTTTTACGCGAAGCGACTTCAATGACTGAAACTTTGGGGAATGATTGTACACAGACTGAAGTCTAAAACCTGCGAAGTGTTTACTGGATCTTCGTAAGATTTAATCAAAATTTTTATGGGTTCTGTTTTTTTGGGTCACCCTGTATGTCTATCTAGTCCAGGGGTCGGCAACCTTGTCGCAGGCCAAAAACAAACCCTGCAAGGTATAGCGGGCCGTAATAATTTTCCACCAACAACTCCGTTCCCTTTGCTGTTTATGATGTTGTTAAAACTTGGGAATTTATGGAATTTTAATCAGATTAACTCCTGATTTGTTCATAACGAAAACCCGAAATAGGACATTCAGTACATTATAGCACAGTGCGGTTGCTCGTAAGTATGCAATACAAGAAGTTGCAAGGAGGGCCCGCGGGCCGTAGGTTTCCGATCCCTGATCTAGTCCGCGCGACCTTCTGCGAGACCGGGGCATCGGCGTCGTGGCTGGCCACTTTGCAGGGAACGCGAAAGGAGGGCCAGTGGAAGATCGCGCCTAACGTGGGACACCTTCTTGATATTACGATAAAAACTAGACTTATCGTTATGCAAACAGTTGGCGCTTTGACAGGAGCGCGACACGTTTAAGTAGGTTAGTCACCACGTGCTTGTTCAACGTCAGCCTTTCAATGTCGCCATCGTCAAGCGTTCTCAAGTAGCTGTAAGTGCGATTTATAACCAGGTCGCAACAGGACGTGCGCCAAAGCAACGGATGACAGTCATCGGTCAAAAACAAACACAACAATCAACGCCCAAGTTTCTGGCGCTCATTTTCGAGACTGTTTTGGAAGCTTGCGTAGTGTTATTAAAGCCACACTGTGTGCGGAAAAAAAGTTATTCAAAACCGTTGCACTTCCCGAGATTGGAACAACAAACCAGTGTTGTCAACCTTGAGGTTTTCCCACGAAATTGGGTTTGTTTTTTTTCTGAACTTCGGGTTATTTTTAAGACTTCCGGGCTGCTTGTTTTTGGCTTTGCTTTTGCGAATCGCTTGTTTTCGAAATTTTATGGAAATTTACTTTTTCAATATACTGTAAAATGCAATTTGGCATGTGTAAATTTGCTTATTTTGAGCTTGTTTATTCAGATTTACCTGTTATTTGTTTTTAATTTACTTGCTTGTTCACTTTTCCAAAGAAACAAATTTTTGGCTTGTTTTTCTATTACTTTGCTTATTTTGGGCTTGTTTCTTCAGATTTACTTGCTTGTATTTGCACAATAACCTACCATCACTGCGACAAACCGATACCATCACTGCGACAAACCGATAAGAAATGGGTTGAGGTGTGCAGCGCAGCATTGTTACGTATTTTAACTCGAATCTTGTTTACTTTGTACAGTATTATTGGATTTTTCGCATGAAAATTTATTCTGCCTACTATTCGCATCTCAGCACGTAAAACAGACAATCAAACAAGCTCTTGAAATTGTTACCCGCAACGCTTTTTGTTTCCCTGCATACCATTGCCAATTTCGTTTTTGAAGCATAGCACCTGAGTGCTTATTTTTCCCGTCTACAATGTTGATATCGGCCACGCAGTTTGACCGCGCACACAACATAAGAGTAGAGAGAATTTTTAATATCTGTCCTCGCATCAACGCCAGGCTGTCGCTCGAGCTTGAGTTTAAAACCAGCGGTTGTTTAACGTCCGCGGCGGACAAAGATTGGAAAATAAAGAAAAGGGAACAAGAAATGGTAAACAGCAAGACGACACGCTGAAGGAAACCATCATTGCGAATCTCGTGAGACCAACCTTTGCGTTTTCCGAGCTCATCTGAAGTAACAGGCACATCAACTACATCATCCATCAACAGTGTAGATGTGATGCTTACTGGGACGGATGAATTTTTCGCAAGCGTCGGCGTTTCATTCAAATGTATGAGAAGTAATTTTTCAAAACATCATTGAAAACCACAAACGACCATCAACACTAGTTTGCATTTAGGTTCGAATTTCGGAGCACAATACATCGTCTGTTCAAGTGCAAACACTTAAAGTCTATGCGTTAACAGACTAGGACGCATCCGGCGCAGGTGTGGACAGAACATGACGACTATAGCAAACGCCTTTGCAATTAGTGTCTGTTACAGTCGAAAACGAATCGAGTAGTAGAGCGAACGGCTTGACGTAACAATGGGAGACGTGGTCTTCAAGTACGCGCTCGTAAGCAACGGCAACAAGACGTCCTTCAGCAATTTTTTTGGCCTAAATTCGCCCCCCGGTCGTTCGCAAAAATATTACTTTTGACAACGCTTACGTAACAATTGCTCCTCCAAAATAAGGCATTTCCCCTTTTTATTTTGCAACCATGTTAACTCGTCTGAGCGCGTCGCTCACAAGTAGTTGTTGGCAGTTCATGGCAATGAGAAATACATGCGTAGTAAACACATTAAACTCGGAATTAAATTAGGGAAAGTTCTGTTTCCGCAAACAGTTTCAACATACTACATAGCGTTTGGAGTAGGACTGTTTAAATCATTGCTCGCCATAAATTGCCTGACTTTGCTGTGCAACTGTTCCTCGTTTACACCGTCTATACAGCGGAGATTATGCTTCTCTCTGCAGTACAACTTAAAAACTTACTGAAGTTTCGTTACGACTTTGAAGTCTTCATCCTGTATCTCCCCGAAAACGTTTCACTAAATTTCAGAATAATGTCTTTGTACTTGTTGACATAGAACTGCTCAATCAAAATGTGAAGAATTAGCCGGAGTGCCGCACTCCATTGCGGAACTGCTGCAAAGCGTACGTCGCACTCCCGTCCTTGGCGCCTACGAGTTGGAGGAAATGGTTTTCGCTTTTTGTGCTTTACCCTTGCTGACTTCGAATCATACCATCAGCAGCAGCGACAACTGAAGCTACACGCCAATCCTAACAAACACGCTCCCAGGCCGCATTCTACCTCAAATAATGTGATTTCCATGAGCAGCTCGGTAACGCTGAAACCAGTTTCTTCTCCCTTAATGCAGTTTTGCAACCCAGCACAATAGTCCGAATCTAATTAGCATTCATTTGTGCAAATTACCCATTGGACACTAAGAATCAGAAACGGTTGCTAAATTCTTTCGCAGGCACGACGGTACAGAAAGAAAACAATTTAGAAGAACTTCTAAGCCAAAACTTCATGCTTCCGCTAAAAGCCAAGATCTTGACAGCGGTGGTGAAATTCAACCATATGGCGAAACTAAGGTGAAGTAGGTCATTTTGGAAAAAGCACACGTTTTTTTTCAGGATTGACTTGTTCTGGACCTTTCACAGGAGATTTTTGCAGCAATGAAATTACCAAGAAGATATACACATTTTCTCTGACACTGTGGGGAACAAGTCAGCGCAGTTTTCGCTGCATCCGGATTGAAGTATTATTACGCCATAAACCAAGAGTGCACAACCTTTTCGCGATTGCCAGCCGCATTACGTTTATTTTTGTGAATTACGTTCGCCAGTGAGTCCAACATCTTTTCATTTTTTTGCATTGCTCATATTCTGCTTCCACACATCTGTTTGTTTTTCTACCAAGTATCTTCATACAGTGGACAAACAGTTTTCTTAATGCACAGCCGTCATAACTTATATTTTAAATTACGTGTGCATAAACTTTTATCAATGGCCGCAGGTTATGCACTCCTGCCTCAAACATACATGTAGTTTTATTCTACTGCGCTATATCCTAGTTCTTCATGACAATGCCTCACTTCAATTAGCACACTTTAATTAGGCAATAAGATAATTAGCACAAGAATATTCAAATCGCTAGGTCATTTCACATCGTAAAAGCCTGTGCTATCAGTGGTAAATTGGTGTTAACTAAAATCAAACCTAATCTTTGCACACCGGCCACGTCGTTTCTACGCACTCAGGTTTAGACTTGTAAGCTTATAAATGCAAATTAGTTTACTAGTAATTTCAACCTTTGTTACATTGGTGGTGGAACTGTGGTTCATACATGCAACGGCAAAACATGACTGCCTTGAAATCACGATTAATTTTATGATCCTCACGGTAAAATGTTGCACATGCAGCATCCTGAGAACAAAGACATGGCGTTGCCCTTCAATCTAATAACAAGACGTTGGTGCGACATTCCTGTGGGCATTTAATTAAATATTTTAACAGTTTTTCTGGTAACCAACTGGCATTGGTTGGGCGCTGCGCTTACTTCGAAGTAAATAAACCGGTTTAACTGCACTCTGTATGACGTACTTACGTTCGAGAGTGACGAAATACATAATTCTCGGGTAGTTAATCAATTGCTCGTGCAGCGCCGGTTTATCAGGACGATACACTACATTGAGATGAAATCAAAATCTATTAAGCACATCAATCTGGTTCTTCAAGTGAAGAGCGTAATTGCATGAATGGAGACGCACTGGACGACCAATGAACTGTTTACATCAGCTCGACTTCTACAAAAATGAACTCTTGCTGCTCAGATACATTACAAGAGCTGGCAGTGCTTGTAGAAACGCCAGCACGTCAAGACATGCTCCTCAAGCATGACTCCGCCAGGCGGCACATTGCTTCGAGCGCGGCCGCAATGGACGTCAATTCCCAGAAGTACAGACTGCATCACCCAGTCGTTCAGACCAGCATACATCTAGTAGCAGGCCACGATCTGCAGACGGGAAGCCTCAAGTTCGCTTGTGACGAGCATTTTCCAATTAACCATCGCAAACGCGCAGCGCTACCTTTTCGATTAACTCTTGCAAATTGAGTCAAGGTGGCGCCGTGTCTTTTATTCGATGACTGGAAAACAGCCGATCACATGTGTTTCTCTGCAAATGTCCGCACTACAAGATTGGCAGACGATGAAGAACCAATTCGTGTTGTTTTCGTGAGGTTTCCTTCAGCTGCGAAATCATCCTCTGACGGCGACAAAGGACCGCTTTGCACAAACCTGATTTCTGAACAAAACGTCTTCATTGGGCAAAGCAAAACACCAGTCAGTTTGTTCCTCTTAGCAATGGCAAGATTTCTTTCATAATTCACATTTTCGCAACATTTGATGGCCTCAACCTTTGAGGCTCCAGGCGGGTCTTTGTTAAAGCTGCAGAAACCGGTCCACCCACGCAGTTTGCCGACAGCATGCGTGCCATCCATCAACCTTCAAAATCGCGTTGTGTGGCAACCGAAAATAGAAGCAATTGGTCCCGGTTCCACAAAACCACCTTGGCTGCAATCGCGCACCGAAGTATGCGTGATAAAGCCTCAATTATCGCAATTGAGTATTCAATACGACGTTCGCATTCCAACGCCTGGTTGGATACTTTCGTCCGGTAATCACCAGATGCAACAAAGCGCCGACGTCCAATGATAGCTGCTATAGGCAATAGCGAAAGGATGTTGGCGGCGCATACTCGTTGTTTTCCAGTTAGGTCTGGTGAACCTTGTATATTTGACGCCACATTGTAACCAGAAGAAGTGGAGCATTCCAATAAGAACGACAGGTAACCAGGCTTTTTAACTGTTTCAAAAGAATAGCATACTTTGTGGTATTCCGGATTTCACTAAAACGCTTCGCCGGATAGTTATTATCTCTTCATTTTGATTGCAGACACACCGACACTTGGAGTTCCACAGCTTTGGACCCAAATGCCGCGTTTTTCGAATCGCAATCACGTGACGACGCACTTGCTGTAAATGAAAGTGCGTTTTGACCAATAGCGTCGGAAAATATAAACATGATCTATTTCCTGATGTGTTTTTCCGGTTTATCTTGATTCTATTCGAATAGCAGCTGAAGATGCCTACCCCGTAGACGAAATATATTTTCTGATATCATCATACTGTCTGATTCTTGGCTGTGAAGTAGTCCTTCCGATAGAGACGCATTTCCTTTCACACCAAAAAAAATATTTTTACAAAGTCGCAACGACAGAAAGTTGTAAGATTACAACAGACACAGAAGCGTTTCGTTCAATCCAGAACCCCATGTCGTGGAATTGGCCATTGATTTTCTTGTGCCGTTGTCAGCCGGGCAGTGGCCACAAACTAATTCACTGATAGAACTAATGGAAAAGGTTAATTTTCGGCAAGCATGCCGATACGCAGTCTGGATTCGGGCTGCTCCTCCATCGATCCGAACGAAAGCGACACGCTTCCGGTGTGGGATCGAATCACTTCGGCGTATAACCACAACTGGGCGGCACTGGCGTGTGTGTTGAATACAATCTTTTTTGTCCTTTGCTGCAACATATAACCTTCTTTGAAATGATACCAAATCGGCTCGAGTGAATTTTCTTAACTTAGTAGTTCAAAAACTGTTTGTCAGGAGACTGTCTTCTCAAGAAATGTTTTCACCAAAGCATGCACGGCATGTTGTCTTGTCAGTGTCACAGTTAATTTCTTTGCAATGCTGCTACGGCGGAGAAACACTTTGCAACGAACAGAAACCCAGCACGAAAATTAATTTGCAAGAGTAGCACTCCCCACAAGTTTTTGTCGCCACCTACTTGACTGGGGTTTTATTGGATGGCTGTGTTGGCCACAACGTGACATTTTGAACTATGACATGCTGTCGACCTGTCGTTTGTCGTATGAGGTTTTGAAAAGATTATATGGCTCATGTCGTGATGTGGCAGGGCAAGTTTCACGGGACTCAGTGCGTGAAGCAGCATTTGACGGCGCCGCAAAATGTTCTTTGCTTCGGCATTGAATTCAGCAAATGCACTCTCAGTGGTGAAAGAAAACTGTTATTTGTTGTGACTGCACTAATTAGATTTGAAATTTGTGTCATTTTTTCAGCGCTTCGCCATCAGCAAATCGAGAAAAGGCAGGAATTATGAAAACAGCCCCGAAGCTGGATCTAACAAAGAAGGCATTGCCACAATACCTTCATATAAAAAGTTGACTGCATGTCAACAATTAGCCATGTGCTGACCGCTTGACAGCCACACAACAAAAAGCAATCGAATTCATACGTATGGCAAGCGGCAACGCTGCAATGACACTTCCCAAGGAAGCATTATAATACTGTGTAATGTTTCTTGCTACACGTTCTGAGCGTTGCTCCCAGAGCTGCTGGAACTTCTCAGCATTCAGCACTTTACAATTAACTGATTAATTTAGTAGACAGGTGAGTCGGAGTTAGAGCTGTAAACACAACACACCAGGTTTTCATTTAAAAAAACATTAAAACCCATTTGTTCACTTTCATATCAACATGGATGCAAAAGTATTATTATTTTTCAATACAAAAATGGTGAATTGCACTCCATACAATATATACATCAACAATTATTATTAATCAATGATGGAGTCTTACGAACTTTAAGTGCAGTTCATCTGATATTCCTTTTTTTGAAATTGACATTTAGTCTGCTGCTTTTTCATACAATGCTTATATTCAGCAATTACAAGCTAGTTCAATTGTTTTTTGCAGCTAATTAATCATCTGCAAAAATCAAGATTATTTTGATTTGCAGAAACTGAATGTTGTGAAAATGTCAAGAACTATGTTGGAGAAGACTTTCGTATGACATATCAAAAAAAGTTTTACTTTGGAAAAGGGCATGTGAATCGCTGACAGCATACTAAGAGCTGGTGTATTGCAAATTTGCAGTAGTTGTTCCCTAAGTCTACCAGCTCATCAAATGAGAAAGCTAGCTGAAACAGCTAATAAGTATTTTTGCGGCTGAAATGCAGGTTTATGATGAAAAGAAGTACCTCTAACCAAAAGTTTGTATCTTTCTATAATTTTATTTACTCAGTATGTATTTTGGCCAAGACCTACAGCAGGAAATACTTTAGTATTAATGTTGTTGCACATCTAAATAGCTGCTGAAACTGATCTTAATGTTTAACAATAATTAATTTTGACTTGCATGTTTTACAAGTACAGTATTAAAAATCACGATGGGTCTATCATTAGGATTTTCATAAAGGAAAATGGGTAAGTTTTTCTAGGTTGTGTAAGATGATGTCAATCCTGTATGCGATGGTAACATTTGCAACCACAATACAAACCAACCATTGTTTTAGTCCAAGCTACAAGGTTACCTTAAATGTTTTTCAGGTGTTATAACAACCGAGCAAACATGATGATCTTCATGTCTCCAACAGTTTTCACTACTATCAGATCATCACTTTTATGACAGGGACATCAATGTCACTACTAATTTGGAAAACATAACAGCACACACATGCCACTGATGACCTCATTATGGAAACACTTGATACATAGTCAAACAAACTGCTTCTAGTCAGTAGTAGCAGTAGTAATCACATGACCAGCTCATTTTAGTATATGCACAGGTGTGTCTTAGAGCACTCTGCTGTAAGACACAAACACAAGCAAAAGAAAAAAATGACATAATCAAGCACACCAAAATCCAAATGCAAGAAATGCCTAGGTTGCCACAAGGCTGTGGATCAAGAACTCAAATTTCAGAATCCAGCTCTGGTTCCAAACATCTACATTTTTGGCTTCAGCTCTGACATTTAGAAGTTTTTGGCTTTGTGGGAGTGATGTTACACAATACAACAATCTCTCCAACTATCCAAAATTACTTGGGCTTTGGATCTACAGCCTTGCTTTTAAGACAAGCCTAAATTACTTTTTAATACACTGCCTTGTATGCTGTGTACTACAAATGCCCAACATATTTGAAACACCCGTATGAACTGATTGTGTTAAAATTTATACACTACATTCAGTTAAACAGTAATGAAGTGGAAAAATGGCTCCAGCTACAGGCATCTAAGAATTTTTGGGTCTGGCTCCACAGCCCTGGGCTGTCACATAAATGGAACATGAAAAATACAGGCCTAAATTTGAAAAAATCTACAAGTTATTGCCCTAGCACAGCAAAACTTAGTGATGCCATTCTTTGCAAGCAGAAGAAATTAAAGACAGAAAATACCTTCAGAAATCTCAATGTCCAATTCAGCCAGCTTTGCTCTGACTTCCAGTGGGACATTTCTGAGATTTATTGGCTCAGCAGCATGTGACATGTTGTGTATTTTATGTCCAGTTCAATCAGCACACTTCAAGATTAGCAAAGGTGGTGTCAAGTCCAGTACATAATCCTAAGATNCGATCCTATACATTCAAACTGTGATTTATGAGCTTCCATTTCATCAGAATTACCACANAAAATTTCATTAAGTAAAATGTATTATAAAATTCTATGTAAAAATAGCAGTAGGATCATAACATACCTAAGAAAAACAATTGCACATATTATTTACCTGTATATTCTGATCTTAATACAGTTAACTGAAAATCATTACTGCAAGTGGGACTTTCATTGTTGCTATCAAATATAACCTCAAGACAGTAAGTCTTGTCTCACAGACACACAAAATCAAAATCTTCACATCCTTAGGTCAAGGAACGATTGTACAAGTGTCAACACAACATAAAAAGCAGTTGCCAATGTCATATCATTTAAAATGTTTATGGTATNCACATNTTCATTAAATACATGTAAAGCTTACTTTACTCTCAATAAAATCNTTAAGAAAGTTNCCCACTCACATTACATCAAACAGGTTTCACAAAATGTTAATTAACATTTTACCACCGACTTTCTGTTATATAACTTATTCCCATTCCTAGGTTGTTTGCAAAAATCTAGTCCAGGTTTAAACTGCACTGCTTAACTGCTTTTAAGTTTAAGTTTATGACATTTCAACAATTGTACCTTAAAAGCATATGCTTACAATTGCTGGGCAAAAGGATTTCAAATTAGATTCCAGTGTACACCTTGATGGTTCAAAAAACTGCACAAACTAGGATTTGACACAGAACCACAAATATTTGATTTGAAAAGCAGTAAAACTTTCTTTTTCTACTGGGATTGCTACAGATGACAATTAGTAATGTGGAGAGCAGGTGAAATACAATATAGCCCTAAAACATACACATTTCTGTAATCACCCACAAAGTTTTATAACACCTAGTTTTTGAAACAAGAACAAAGTGCATTATTCCAAAAATTATGTTTGCTTATTACTGAGCCCTTTTCTCAATAAATTACCCTTAAGACTGAAGTCATTTATCCAAGGTATGCCTGGTGACCCAGGAAGCAATAGTGATTCCAACAGCGCCTGCCCCTGACTGTGGTCAGAGGGAACGCTGCAAGCATATTGGCCTGTGTCCACGTATGATCTGATTTTAGCTATCCCCAGTGTATTAACCTGCAATTCCACCAGCCCACTTTCCCTTGTTCAATGCATAGCCATCCATAGCTTTCTGAATATTTGCACTTTCTGTAAGTTTCGTTGTCCCTTTGTGCAGTATTATTTCGCTCTGCTTTTTGCTATGTTGACCACCACATGGCCTATGATGAAACCACAACATTGTGATATGTTTTACTTCGCTTGACACTTCTGAGGAATTTGGAGATGAAAAAGAAAACATTTATCCAAGTACAGAATTTATATGATCACAGCAGTTCCAATTCCCAGATGGCACAAAGCACAGCACTGCAAAAGTGGCCTACCTTTTGCAATAATCTGATCTTATAGTAAACCTGACCACAACAACCATGACACCTTGCAAAAGCTTTGGATAAAAATTTTAAGTATAGTAACTATAACACACTACTATGTGCTATTATAACACTTCAGCAACATGATTTTAATCTTGCTAAAGCATACCTAGTTTTGAAAAAAATGTAAATACACATGGCAATAGCTACTGACTGACAGTTATTCTGCATGCCATTCTGGATTCCATGGCAAGCACATACATAAGCGCAATCTGTTTTAACGTCATGGTATCACAGCTTAACAAGTGTTCTTAAATAGTAATCATTATGCTTGATGAAATATCCCAATGATCCATATGAGGTATTAACCACTAAGACAAGCGATTAAGATTTTATCAAGTTACTTTGTTAGAAACTCACCACAAACCTGCGATTGATTGAAACAACATAAATAGGTGCCCTGCAAAAGACGGATATCCGTCAGTAGCAGAGCTTGGTTGTGGATATAAAATGACGTAACCAGGTCGCAAAAACTGATATTTTGCTGGGAGTAGTGACACCACAACGTTAGTAAAAATATTATTTGTTTCTAGCCGATGCTCACTTTCAGCCACTATCCCTCTTGCAACAAGGTTATTCCATTCTTGAGAACAAGCTCTAGTGGAGCAAAATTTAAATCTCAACAGTCGTGAAACGATAAAAAAGTTAAAACACCATAACTTTTTAGCATTATGTGTTCAGGGAAAAATTCTATTAAATTGCAACTACAAATATTTTTTTCTATTATATTTTGCCTTTACTCATTGTGTAATGAGGCATTTTTCCACTCCGGTTACATAAATCGGTTACGTCATCACTAGGGCAACCAATTTTTTGACCTAAAAAGTTAAAATTTTGACTTCATAATTTGCAAATTTTGACTTTATTTTGACCTATAAATTTCCTGCATTTGCAAGTGCAAAATAATTCAACCTTAGGTGTTGTGGTTAACTCAGAAGCATATTCATGCACTGTTATACTTCTAAATTTAAAAAAATTTGGTACTTCACTTTAGGATGATATATTGATTAGTGCATTAATAACTACCAGTAGATTTAAACCTGAGAACTCATAAAGTTGAAACACAATATGCATAATGGATTGAGCATTTATCAAATCAAGAGACCACGTTTTTTGCCGTACCACATATAGCCTACATGATATTCAATCGTTCAGTAGTGGGTAAAACAAGCTTGCCAGAAATCACAACAAACCCACTATTATTACAGAATTGCAACTAAACATCATGCATATCAATATCTGTTGTTGTAGTTTCAATAAAATATCGATGTAGAGAAAAAACTGTGCTGCAAGGTAAGTTTGACCTAATGATAAATTTTGACCTATTGATAAATTTTTACTTTTTTTGACCTAATGGCTTGGGAGTTGCTCATGGATTAACTTTGAGCCCTTGGTACATAGGCTTGAGCCTTGCATGGAATGCAACAGTTGTAGACACCTTTGCTCCAAACCACTATGTAGTCATTAAGTCAGCACTGCTTAAGCATTCATTGTAGCAACGCATGCCATGGTCACCAAATGTCAAAATACAATGACCTCCTTGACAATTACTGCTTTTAACCAGTTGCAATCAAAACCACTGGTGTGTACGGCAAGTCCACAGCCTCTCTTTTGAACTGCCTTGCAAAGAAACTTGTTAATTATGTCAGTCAGGTGACCCCAGGGAGCAAGAATGGTTCCACCAGCACATGTCCCTTACTCCCTGGTCATGTTCAGAAGAAATGTCCCTGGCCAGCGTATTGGCCAATGTTTAAGTTTCATCTGATTTTAGCCATCCTCAGTGCATTAACCAGTGTTGCTGTCCACCACTTGCCTATCTTCAATGAATGAATAGCTACTGCCTTCCAAAGATTTGTGTTTTCTGTAAGCTTTATTGTCTACTGCGTACATGTTTTGTGCTTTCTGTAAGACCCCTGTGCAGCATTGTGATTGTTCCGTTCCCTCCCTTTTTTAGCTATCCTGACCACCGCATGGGCTATGAATGATGAAAACACAACGTTGTGAAATATCGCACTTCACTTAAAACTCCTGAGGCCCTAAAAAAGAAAAGAAATATTAGTCATTCTCAGTATATCAATGTTGTTGCCAGCCACTTGCCTCTTTTCAATAAATAGCTACAGCTATTGCCTACAGACTGTTTGCTTTTTCTGTAAGTTTTGTTGCCTTCTAAACGTGTAAATCCCCTTGTGCAGAATTGTTTCACTCGCCCTTTTAGACACTGTATCTCAACTACTGCATGGCCTATGATGAAACTACAACATTGAGATTATATCTCACTTCGCTTGAAAACTCTTGAGAACTACAGGGAATCACATTGAAAATTGTCAAAACTACATAAATTGCCAACAAAAGTTTTTAGTCACTGGAAAAAATTTTTGTTCTGTGGAAGTGGAGTTAATAATTTGTTTAGCTATGTTGTGTGACTTAGCCTACTTGTGTTGCACAGAAAAATCCAAACCAGACTGTTAGTTACTATGTTAGCCTAGATTTCAGATGAAACTGAGGATGTCCATGTGCTGAAACTGATTTTCCTATACTTTAGGCTACATGCATATATGCAGATTTTGTTGCTGGCTTACATAGTCTAGACCAGTGTTTCTCAAACTGTGTGCCGCGGCACACTGGTGTGCCGCCAAAGAGGCTGAAGTGTGCCACGAAAGTTTTATGTTTTGACAAAACCTTATACTGCAAATTTTGTGAAAAGTAGGTTTTCGCAAGGTTTGTGAAAAGTAGGTTTTCGATTTCATACAGTATGTGCGCCGCAGCCAAATTCACAATGTATCAGTGTGCCATAACATGAAAAAAGTTTGAAAAGCGCTGGTCTAGACAAGTACTGAGACAATCAATGTATGTTAACTGCTACTGCTAAGTAATGCAAATTAACCAATGCAAAATAACTTGAAATCCAACAGAAATTCAGATCGCCCATGCTTACACACGGCTCTTGTCTTAGTAGTGAGGTACTATGGTAGTGAATTTCTTCTCTTGGCCGTACAGCAACTAAGTAAATACATCCATTCTGTGACTGTTGTGCATGTGATTTGCTGTATTCCGCACTCACTGACCCACCTAAACCAGCTCACGCCGTTGCATACACGGGGTTGCTCTGCCGACCGCAGGTTATGGAACCGTGCCCTACATGTCACAGCACCTCAAATGCCCAGTATGGTCTTTACTTTGTCGTCGCGCACAACTCCGCGGACAAAAACATCTTGTACCCATAAATAGACACTCAAGCGCTAAAGCGCTATCGTGCGCCCAGTGGCGAAGTCGCCTACGTTTGTGATTGCTTTTCCTCACTCCTGTCCCAGTTCCACTTTTCCAACGATTCGGACAACATACAGGCATGGGCACAATTTGGTGGACGACGTGTAGCCTTCCCACACTTTTTCAGATGGGGGGATGTAATATGTCATGTCCCCTCACTTTTTTCTTTTTAGGTTTTGTGTTTGGAGCGCTTTCAAAAACAAAAGTGATGTTTGTCACGTTTTGTGTGAAAAGCTTTTCATGATAGATGGTATGCCACACACAAGCAGTGGCGTATCTAGAAGTTTAATCTAATGGGGTAGCTGAAGGGGAACCACTGGCCACGGTAAGTACTGTTGCAACCTCTCCGGTGGTGTTGCGTTGATTGTGTGATTCACCACGAACGGGATGTGCGTGAAGAACAACACCATACATATACGCGGCGCGAACAAGCAATAATAGAGTGATCATGGCATGTGAACTCTATTGTTCCTTGCTGCCACAGTGCGAAGCTTTGCGCATATGCCGCTCGGG
>JGI24021J15306_10000792_pt1 | contig 27393 bp, 18 predicted proteins | sample Ectturendosymbi1_FD_15306 | JGI IMG/M metagenome (IMG submission 15306) | reverse complement strand
TCGCATATGGTTGAAAAAATGCGCGCTCAAGCAGCTCGGTGAGACACTCACGGTCGTGCTTGAGTGATTTGTGGGATTCCCAATCCAACGCGAATCCAATAACAGTGCAGTGTAAAGGCGGTAATTGTGACTAAGCTCGTCGCAAGCACATCTGTCCTATTTAGTAGTTTCCCAGGAATTCTTCCTAACAAAGCTCGTCCTCCTTAAAACTCAGCCTGTCGAAGCAGATCCAGACATCGTTTGACCCTGTCGCATCTTAGCATTTAGTTTTTCACAAACTTTGACCTGCTCACAAGTCGTATGTATAGATGTTGAAGACCTGAACGGCTTTTGTTTTTAAGCATGTCCGGTCCCGCGATATTGCAACCTTGCCGGACTTTCACATTTTCAACCGCTTCCGCTAGTCAAAAATGTAATAAGACGCGCCTGCATCCATTCCCAAAGTACACAAACTATGAACTACCTGCACCTTATTAAGCTGCTCAAAATTTTTAAGGAAAAAAAACGCGCATCCCCACCTTCCAAGCACCGCCTGTCAATACCCGCAGATTGTGCAGCGAGGGTGCCCGCACATAAAGTTTCAGTCCGGGTTTACACAACCCTTGCGGGACGAGTTAGCGCAAGAGGTATGGGAAGAGTTGACGAAGATAGCGCAATGAGTACAAGGCAAGAGTTATGTGTGTGGGTTGTGTGTTGACGAGTTATGCACGAATGACTTCATGTATAGACGATTTTCGTAGAACATAAGACAAAGCAGAACGAGTTATACGGTTTTCTTGTTGATATTCAATTTTCCTGTGAATTGAAGTTTGAAAAGCGATTTGGAGTCAGTAGGAGGTTGAGGCAGCAACTCGGGGTTAAAATACCGGGAAACAGGCAAGTCCTTTGCCGTTTTCGTCAAGTCACTGCCCAACAACCGAGACGCGTCGCAATGTCTGCACCGAAGAGTCATGATTTCGGAATGACGTGAAGCAACATTGTCATTATCACTATGTGGATGGAAGCCAAGGCTTGAAGCATTCAAGGTCACCATTTCATGGCCGTTTAATTGTATATAACAATCCGCCAGTCGTGCGCACCTGCCTGCATCTTACGTAACCAATCAAGATGCCATCAGCGCTGAAACCGCAAGTTGATGCAGAGTTGAAGTTCTATACTAACAGTTTATGCTTTCATGCCTGGGAATTCGTGGCAAAAGAAAATCGATGGTTTCCTCATGTCTATGCCGAGACTGCCAATCTGGAATGTTGAGTTTGAAAAGCCGCGCCGTTTAGATCCTATCCTGCTTACACTGAATATCTTCAAGTTACATCAAGACGATGCATAGCGCCGCACCTGAAATGTTTAGAGACAAACATTTTCAGCGAACCGAGTTCCCGCGTTTGTGCAGAATTCTTTTTTATTTCATAGGAGTAATGGACGCTTGGGATAAAGTACGCTTCAAACTCTTCGAACAAACGTACTTGCTTTGAAACTCTTTATCTGCCGCTAGTGGGAGCTACTCTGGTAAGAACATGTTTCCTCATTGTGTTGGGAGCAAAAACTTGATAAATATTGGAGTTTGCCAGATTTTACGTTTCACTGTTTTTCTCAATTACTCTTTCCCAGATTTATAGCTCACGTGAATCGTTTCAACTTTTGCAAAATGTAGGTGAAGGAAAAAGCAAACGCAACGGTTAAATTGAATTGCGATGTTTCAACGCTGTACCAACCGTTACCATATCTTCCTGGCCGCAACGCCATTCAGCCGAAAATCGGACATTGATCGCGCGCAATGCAGTCTCTAGAAACTGCAGGTTAAATTTCTGTTTTCATGCGTCAGACGCTGCCTGTCTACAAAGTTGCCATACAACATTGACACTTTTTGCTATGAAAGCCGAACTAAGGATTTTTCAGATCATGAATTGGATCTCTCCGGAACTAATATTCAGCTTTATGCACTTGACTAAAGAGAATGGCGGAATTACCTACTGATAACCGTCAGGTTCATGCCGCACGGAAGGACGCGTAAGCTTTTAATAATTTTGCATTAGAAGTAAACCGCATTCCTTGCCATACTTATTAAGATAAACACATCGATCTGACTGGAGATAAACAGGCTCTCGGAATTACGATATTTGATGATACAACAGAAGAAACTGACCCAAGCACGAATCGAAATGAACTTTCTCTTTTTGTGACAAGTCAAGTTCTGCCGCCCAAGATTAAATTAATTTTCCACAAAAGTGCGCCTCGGTAAGATTAAAATTATGGCTTTTAACCTGCAACAGCAAACTTTCTCTGGTGGAAAAGTCAATGAGAGCAGCAGAGCGGTTTTCGTCGATCATGCCGAAGGGCGTGCTCGATACGAAACATCAAAATTCAGAAGGACATGTCAAATAAATGCAAGTGGAACATGAGAGTGATTGACACTTCCGGAAATGTGCCGTTAATAAATGGGAAAAATTTCATTGGTCTCTCTCGAATTGCTGCGCCTTGAGTTTACTCAAACGACTTGGCGCTGGGATGTTACGCATGAAACTACTGCAAAACACTTACAGGAGAATGGCAGCATAAGCAGTCACGTGTCTGCTGCTGGTTAAAGAGGATAGTTTCAAAACAATATCCTATGAAGGATCCATTTTACTAAATATACGTTACAACTTCAGGTTTAGATTCAATAGAAATAATCAGAAACCAATAATTCATGCACCTGCTTTTAAATTCATGTTAGCGTGCAAACCTTACAACATAAAAGGTTAGGGACAAAAACACCTGAATATTTCAAGACTGCAGCACAGTCTTCTACGTGGGGAGAACAGCAGTGTTGTTTAGATTTTTTCGTTTTAAGCTACTACGTTTCGTTACGAATAAAGTGTTTTGTTTAGACTAGTTAGCTGTACCAAAGATGTTGCCATGGACCTCTAAAAAGTTGTCATTGTCGGTTATGGAAAGTCTTGATTTATTTTCTGGATACGACTTCTTCTTCAGAGATTTACTGAATCGTTGTTGATTGGGACAAAACGTACCAGAGTTAAGTGGACACGTTAACTATTGTGACAAGGAAATCGATTTGAAAACTTCCCAAAAGTTTCAGCTTGTACTCAGTCCATAGCTCATGAAGAAAACATTGAATGAAAACTACGAAATCAGAAACTTAGACAGCTGGGGATTTGTGCAACTATTACAGAAATTGTTTTCTAAAAACTCTCTTTCAGGTGACCTTGCAGTTCGTGGAAATATTTCCACCGACTATTACTATTTTGCGGGAATCTTTTGGCTCTGTGGTGACCTCTAGGGCTGAAAAATTGAACTACCCGGCTTGTACTGTTTACTAGGAAGTTTGCGACGATTTTGAGTGACGGCAATTGTCGGCAGGCCGAAGTCAGAAATTTGCATCTTGCCGGGGCGATTAAGGTTAACGCTCTTGCCCAAGAAGCGCTACGACGATTCACTCAATGGCTATGGGTCGAGCATCCAACCTCTCGATTAAGAAGTGGATATTCAACCGCCGATCCATGGCCGCTGTCAAGCGGGAATATTTATATTTAACACATCAGCATAGAAATTACACTGAGGTAACAGTACGTGTCTTCAACAGCTCCCTGGTGTTACTGTAAAACTTGATATCTTTCTGATGGCAATGGAAAACGTTGTGATGAAATTTATATCTTTCTGATAATTTCACTGTCGAAAAAAAAAAGCTACAAGTTGTTTGGAAATGTTTGAAGTCAGTAAGCATCTTTATGGAACTACTGTATTATCAAGAAGTCTTTCGGCTTACCTCCGATTTTCTCAAAGGGAATACTAAAGATTAAATTAAAAATCTAAAAACTGGAGGAAAGGAGGGAATCAACATTTCTTGCAATTTAACCACCTCGCCTCCTTATTAATTATATCAGGTTAAAACGACACAAAAACGAATTTTGAGCTTCCAAGCAACGTATTTCTGAGAGGTAACACCGTTTTCATTTGTTCGTTCATAAAGATTAAAGATGGAATCAAGTTGTATCTCTAAATCGCATCATTTTATGAATCGATTGGTTTTCTAACCCATGCATGAAGATCCGAAACCTGCGGAGGAATGCTTCGGCGTTTTCAACTATCAGTGATACTCCTCATCATGCGAATAAGCTTTAGCATTCGCAGATAATTTCCGAACCATGAGAAGACAATATTGTCTAGCTGTTGTGGTGTGCTCGTTGGGACAACTTGATGAACAGTTTTTCTTTTTCGGTGCTCCAGCGCTTTGTTTCCAGTATGCACGAATCTTTTTCGTGTTTTCGCCAGTAAACTCAGTTCTGTAAAAAGCATCTCTTCTTAGACTAGTTCATGGATTCATTCAAAGTGGTCTTCATTGCGACTATGATTCTGCTTGCACTAGCTATAATTTTTAAGCCCTAAAGTGATGCGATTAGACACTGAACTTCAGTTTAGGCGGTCTTCAATTGATAGCCTACAATCTGGAGAAAGCGCCCAAAAAGAGCATCATATCAGCGGTATATTGCCTTGTGCGTATTTGGGGTGATTAAGAAAGAGCTGAAGTCGCCGTGACTTGGGCTTAACCCAACCGGATAAGCTCACTCTTTCAAAAAATGCAAGACTATGCTGATCTGCTCCGGATTTTTTGCAATGTTTACCCTACAACTAAAGCATAACATAACACATCAGCTGGTCAACTATTATTATAGATAGTTTAACATGCCTGATGCCTTTACATATCACCCGGTTTTCACTGTAATATTTTCATTATTTCTATCTACCTGTCCCAAATGTGGGATTCATTATGAGACAAGTCGCATGGTCCGTGGTGCAGAGATGGTGGGGGCGGATGACGCAGACCTCTCGCTGCAATTGAAGGGACAGTGAGCACCGACGTCAGAGCACGGGGCATGCAGGGACGTCGGCCTCATACTGGTTCTCACAAGGGGTCTGATGTTGCTTTTTATTAACAACATTATCGAATGATTCTTACTCCATCAAAACCACATTTATTTTAAAACATTGCAATGCTTCGCGCATGTTGAGAAATCGAAAACGATAATATCAACTCTTTTTCAACACAGAGTTTTATAAGAACCTGTAAATGCGACGTTCGTGGCGATATGTATGCATTTCTGCATGGAACATTTGGTTGGTCAAAAAGTTTGATCTTGGAAGTGAAACGTGTGCGCTACAACAACGGCCTGTTAGTTCATTACAACTGGTGCACTTGAGGTTTCACACAAGCGTCTGTTATTTTAAGCTTCGGCGTCCCCGTAAAGGAGTATAAACAAAATTTGCTTTTGCTTGCACTCACCACTGCTGAAGTTTACTTTCGTGCATGCTAACACTGGGCAGGCACGCAACCAGAAGGTAAACCGGGCAATTTCCCCCCGAAATTTTCAAAAACATGTTTAGTTGTGAAGCATAACAACATTACAATCATTTTGCCCCCCTCCCGAAAATGTCAGATGGCTGCGGCCCTGCCACTGCACGAGATCTTTAAAAGCTTGTGATAAACTTTGCATGATTTTTCATCTGATTAAATTTTAGTTTGTTTTCTGCTTACACCAAAAGCCGCTTGTCTCCGACACCTCACAGAAAGTTTAGGAAAAGTTACTGATGCAAAACGTATCGTTCACTATTGGTTCAGTGAAAAGAGTGTCATACGACAATCCAGACAAATCTTTGCAACACCAGCTGACATTGTTCGCGATAACAGTACCTCAAAAACGACAAGAATTTTATTGTCGGGTGGATAGGAAATTTTCCTGAGTTTCCCGCCATGTCACGAATATATCCAAACGTTTTTTTTGCTGCTCAAAAATCAGCGATTAATCTGAGCTGGGGATTGCATGATTCGGCTGCAGATGAAGTTGACACGGGTCGAGCCTTAGTTTACTCAACCAAATGCCTGTGAACATGATAAAGACGAAGCAGAGAGAAGCAACAGTCAGAACGATCCAGGTTTTAAGCTGCATCCACAAGTCAACGTAACTTGAAAAAATATTTCAATAAACCTGTTGGTAAGTACTTCACGCATGTAAGACCTTTTACATTTCCTATGTAACAGACTAGTTGCTGCGATCGCCTTCTGCAAGATCAATAGCTAGGCAAGTCCCATTCATCATGATAACTACTTCTCAAAAGAAATAATTTTTCCGCAAACTGATCAGATATCCTTAGCTCAAGCTTAGTGCCAACTTCGCACTATTAAGGAAAAATATCGCTGCAACGTCAAACTCTTTTCCAGTTGGCCTGACTCAACAATGAGCTTATTGTCCCCGGCTGTCTACTGGACGAAGATTACGCTGTCAGACTGCAGGCTTATTTTTAAAAATTTGTTTATCTCAAAATGATCAAAACGATTGAAGCAATCAAAACCCCTAAATACCGGGTCATCGGACAAAACGCACCAGCTTACAGTGAAGTGCTCAATGCGCACAGCGCCGACAACAAAATATTCTGTTGTTATTACGGCATGTTGCAACGCGCGATGCCGTGGTGGTTTTGGGCACTGCGACATCGTCTCACCAACCGCTTTCCACAACTATTTGCCGCCATTTGCGGCGGGAAGTCACAGGCGCCGAACTCCATTCTTTGCAAAGGCACTTTAAAAAGATCTTTCGTCGCCCACTTTCTTGCATATAGACGCTCACCCGACTTGAACGGCTGCGATAAACAAGGACACGAAGCAATGAAAAAATGACTGTTGCGTCACAAGCGGCAGTGAGTCAACAGGTCAAAGGCACCAAAATATGGACAACCGGAGCGACGCTCCTGATGATTCTATGTTTAGGCGCATTGATCGCACGATAAAATTTGTCAACGCTCCAGACCACACTGATAAGAACGACAGCGCTACTGTTAAAGTGGTTTTTACAGCAATTTAGGCGAGACTTCATGAGGGTGGCACAGTCAGACATTATGGTGACGCACAAAGAAAGAATATTACGCAAGATTGAAAGCTGTGTATAACTGTGTTGCACTGCCATAAAAATTAGAGGTAAGGATACACTGCAGCATTGCTTCCATTCCGTTGGTTTTGGCCGTAAGTCCGGCTTTATCCCAAAAACGTGGTGCCACACGGCGACGCAAACTTTACGGCAAAACCATTCCTTTCGTGATTGCTCAAGGATACTTCTCTTTTTTACCAATAATGGGACCAAGGTCACATTTTGAAAGCAATGGAATTTCTTATTGTGTAACAACTAAAGGTTTCTTCATGCAGGTTTCTTTGCATTATCATCACCAAGACTGTCTCGCAGTTCTTACATTTATAAAAGGGCCAAAAAGAAAAGCCACATACCACAAATATGTCTCCTTGAAGTTGAAGAGAAAATGCGTGTTGAAGTGTTGCTTTGCATTTGGTGGCTTGTACAACGCATTGTCAGATTTTGAGCCACTTATTAAAGGTGGCCAGTCAGCTCTCTAGCCGTGACTGAGTTTGTTTACTCATTCCAAAAGCATGCTGCCGATCAGCATGTGCTTGATGCAACGACTTCGAAATGTCTCTCGTTCTAAAAGTGTCAGCTGACCTGACGTTAATAAACGTATAATTGCAAATGATAGATGTTTGTAACCAGTTTTGCTTCTTTGCAGCAGAGCGGCAGAGCTGGTGCCTTTCTGGAGTTTTTTCAAATGCTACTTGCTTCGCTGCGGTACAAAATCAATTTATTCCGTGAGGTAAGACTACATTTTGACTTGCATCTCAATTATTGTTGAAGCGGGTTTTATTCATAGTTGAATTGGTCAGGTAGTTGCTTCCTTTTTCAGGTTAGTAGCTTTCATCCGTGATCAAGCAAATATCTTATCGTGTACTAACTGAAGACGACATTTAATTTTTTAATGATCTGAAGAGAAAGTGCGGCCAATAATACTTCTTACTTTTTCTAGTTATTTCCAGCGACGTAGTGCTAACAAAAAGGTGTGGTAATGCATCCAAAAAATAGCCATTTTAAAACAGCTTCTAAACTCATTTTAAAGCAATTCGTGAAAAAGGTGTGGGAACGCCGTTTCCACGCGTTCCCGCCCCACCACACCCCTGGTTATTCCTGTTTGCTAACTTTGCAAACAGCCTGTTTCTAATCTGGTCAAGCATTCAACTTACCAACTATTGAGACGTCTAATGCTCTGAAGTGGAAGCTGTGCTTTTATGAACTCAGTTTCAGTTATAGTGATCATGGCAATCTCGCAGGATGTCGGGTAGGAACCGTTCAGGGACCAAACAACGTCAGATTTTGATAGAATAGGAGCAAAAATCCGGATTAGATACTGCATTATGAGTTCGATGACTCGGCTGGCACGGAACAAGGCGTGTGCGAACCAATCGAGCTGTGTCCATTAGATGTCGATGCTCCTTGGAATTTCAAAACCACAAAATCCATGTCAAACACCGTGGAACCTGGTCCAGAGTGTGTGGCTTCAGAATACTTACGCTCTCTCAACATAATTGTCGGCGCCCAAGAAATGGTATATCGGCGTCAAACTTGTTATCTGCAAGTTGGACTACATTTACGAAGCAATCTAATTATAGTTGTCACAGACATCAAGCAAAGGTCATATACTGCTTGCGTAGACAAGTGCAGAAAACGTTTGCTCGCAAACTTCTATATTTCAAATCACCTCAAATGACGCAACTTGCACAAAGGCCACGAAGTTCGGTAAAGGCGGAATGTTTTGTTCCGCCTTGGCCGCTTTGATTTAAATGGGAAGCCATGCGAAACTCATAAAAGCAATTTGAAAGCTGATCAGAAGATGCGCAAATTATTTTTTAAGAGATCCTTTCAACACAAAGTAAACAATCCACTCGCTATTCGCGCAACTGCTTTTAAAGTTTTAATATCAGTCAAGTGTTGTACAAACTGATATTATGAGCATAGCGCATGATGTCTTTAAAAAGTTTGAGAATGTTGGTTGTTTTTTTTCTATTTTGGTCCAGCAGTCCTCAAGTAATGAACGAATGAAGGCTTAAGACTTTCTGTAATTTTGTGTCTGTCGCATGTTAGAATTATACTGTAGCTAGCTTGAAAGAGTTTTTTGTAGACCGACGTTCGACGCAAACGAATGTTTCATTTTTTTCAGATTATTGTTCAAGGTCAGTTGCTCCCAAGTTAATTTCCCGACTTGACCAAAACTGGTGTTCCATTTTAAGTTGCGTTTGCAAGAAAGGCTTGCGCCCCGAGTATCACATGCGGCCATGTTTACTTATGGTTTTCTAGTTCATTAGATTTAGGAAAAAAACTTCGAAGAAGATGGCTTACGTTACATTATTAAATATAACTTTGGAATATTATAATCAATTTACTTCTTTTGTATGCTTGCTTTTGACTGACGCTGGGAAGTCAGAAAAAGACTGCAAGCATTAAATCAGTAAAAGTGAAATGCTTGAAATCTGTGATAAATATGTTTCATCATCATAGAGCTGCAGGTTTCAAACAAACGATTTCGAATACAGTTTGGAAAAATTGAGCTCTATTTTGGTTGGCTGGTAAGTGGCTGATGGACGGTTTGTGGAAAAATTCAAGTTAACAGTTGAGTAAATGTTGTATGCAAAGTATTTTCGTAAACGCAAAGAGGGAAGTAGATTATAACAACAAAATCAAAATTAAGCGAACAAGTTTCAGGCAAGTAATGTCACAAAGAATGAAAAGGATAATGAACATCAAGTAAAGTTCCCCTTCTTTTGTACAACAAAATTAACTCATCAAAAATAACTCAAATAGCGTTTCCGAAAAAACAGCATGATTGACGTTAATTAAGCTGTCAGTTGAAGGACGTACTGACAACCATACAGCGACTGTCCTCACATTTTTGCGTCGATACCGCGACATCTCACCCACAGCAGAGTAGCAAATTGCTTCCGTAAAAAAGTCAACAAAACGTCACCATTTTCAACAGTGCATGCCCTTGTCAAGGTCAAGCCAACAGCACCAAGCCGTGACTTCCGCTTACACTGCGGGACAAGAGAAGCCACACCCATAAACCACACCCAATAACACGGTTTACGAGAGCGGGCGCGTTACAGATGACCCGTAACAGTTTACCTTTTGAGAATATCTAAAAAACGCTGCAATTAAATAAAAGCCACGCGCTGTATTAGCGAACGTAGTGTGAATGCAATGAATGAAACTGAATAGTCAACGAAACTTGCCAGCTTTGCAAAGCTATCGGCAACCAAATTTGTGCGGATTCATAAATTGACTTCACTTTTTTAAGACACTGCGGTTCAGAACCACCACTCATCGAGTGACAGCAATAGCAAGCGTGTGTCTTGGGTAAATGACGTGAATAGTCACTAAACGGCCAAGAGCTGCCGCATTTTTAAAAAAGCAAAAGTTTCGAGCAACAGTTTGCATCCTGCCGAGTCACGTGGCAAATAGTTTCTTTCGCTCTTCTGCGCCAGTACGGTCACAGGTTCGTCGCCTTTTTCTAATTGTTCTCCGCGCTATTCTCCTCTGTGGTAACAAAACCGTAAACCAACTTTGCAGCTGCTCAGTTCATTTCACCTGCAACAGTTTATCAGCGAAACGTTTAAAATATAACAGCGCTTAGCTCGTTTGCTTCAACCTGTTATTTTTGTGATAGAGCTGTTTGACAATTCCACTTGTCGCGTACCAGAAAGCAGAACATCTCTGTCTTATTTGAATCGCAACGACGACATAATATTAGGGCCACTGATTGGAACATGGTTAATACTGCTTTTTGAAGTTCTTCGTTGGAACGGTTTTATCCCTGGTGATTTTTATGCAGTTGTTGAGGATGGGAAAACCGTCTGCTCTGCGAAGGCCTGAGGTACTGCCTACGTAGGTGTTCCTTTGTAGCGCTAATTGTAAACAAGGCCTTTCCGCTTGGTGCGCAAGTACCTTCGGTGTCACAAGAAAATTTGAGCTCAATTACAAGCAAGAACGAAAGCACTAAGCACCAGTGTTGCATTTCTGTTAAACTTTCGTCTGAGCACAACGTACTCGTAACAAACACTAGCTGGCCAGACCTTTCCCCGATACGACATTCCTCGTGCTTTCTCTAAGTCTTACTTTCGTTTTTCACCATTTCATTTTTAAGCCTTGCTTAAAATTTACAGGACAGAAGACGCGCAAAATTACGTGAAATCGATTTCCTGGTGTAAAACAATTTGCTGATTGATTCCACTGCGTCACATTCGTTGAGACTTACTGTTCGAACTATACAGTGAATTTCTCCGCTTGGGGATACGGTTCAGCAACGACGGCCAGCTAATCGAGAATCCCAACCGTCTTGCAGCACGTGGACATAATTTCCGTCGCGTTTTGAACAAACTCGCAGCTTTGACCACCACGGATGTTTGATCGAATCATATTATCCAGAAACAGTTGATACTGGCGACGAAAGTTTACTCACATCTTGTTTCTCTGTTATTTTCGTAGAAGATTTAAGATTAAAAACTTCGATGGATTTCGATGTTTTAGTAAGAGACAACATTACTGCACCTCAAAATAGTACGCGATAAGAAAGATGAGAAACCACACTACTGATCAACAAAAATTAGCGAATAGTGCAAACTATGTGACACACGTTTTTCACTTTTTGCACAGCTAAAAACGTATGCATGTTTGGAAAGAATTTCGTTTCTTTCCTGGTCTTTGCGAAAGAACTGTCATGACGACAAAAGCAGCAGATTGCCTTCAGCGTTGAATTTGTAGTATGAGCCGAATTACCGGACGACGACGTAGCAAAATACAAGGAGTCATCGGCGTCCAACGAACTTCATCACAAGATCACAGAAACCATTTACAACCTCAGGCGCCATAAAATCCCTGCCTGACATTAGTCTCAATGTGCTCTTAATTTCACAAGACTGAACATCGCGGAAAAATGTAAAACTTCTCATCACGCTTACACACAAGTGGCAGACATACCTCTCTGCGCATCTGCATGCTGTATAAAATCTATGCGCGCTTATAACTTCCTCCCAATGCTCGCTGCAGGTAATCCATTTGTGGAGATCCCTGCGGCCTGCACACGCCTTATCTGGCGTTTGGCTCCTCGCTGCTTCTACATATCAAACGCAGAGGAGGGGGGCAGTGATGGTTCGGTTCACTGTGAAATCAACTAATGCGAGGAACAATGTCGCTGTTCGCAAACTGAGCAACTGCCTAATGTCTTCGAAAAGTTGAAGTATTCCCGATATTTTTTCTATCACCTCGTCATGTGGAAAGGCTATTAGCTAAGTGAATTTTTGTTTGTTTTTGTGAAAGATTTTGGTTGAGACCAGCGGGCGGCAAGCAAACTGAAGCTGGAATCTTTATCTTTATTGGGCAGTAGTTAAAATTTTGCTCGAAACGCTATACCGCACTTCTTATAAAACAGGTGCGTCGTGAACCGGAACCATTGAATGGGAAGATTTAAATTGCATTACAATTCAAATCTCGTTCTGCAAACTAACTTTTTTATTTCGTAAGAAAATGAAGAAAAATAAAAAAGAACCTTAGCACGGATTTGCGTTCATATGACTTGATTTTTCAAACACACATCCCCCAAGAAAGTCATGACCAAAATCAGGAAATGCTTATCCTGTTAGCACGGATGTATTTCCTTCAGCGAAGTGTGGCTTGGCTGCAATCAAGAATACTAAACTTTATTTATGGTTTGCAACAAAAGTAAGTAATTGAAGTGTGCTCTACTATAAGAGCAGGAGCGGCAGACTTGTTTAAATTTGGTGAATGCAAAGTGTCGAAACTACAATGCGGTAAGTGTGACTGCGGCCGGCATAAATTTCAAATCTAATCCTGGGACCAAATGCTCTATTCCTAGGACCAATGCTCACGCCTAAACCCGTTGAGACAAATAATAGCGCTTCCTTTGCTTCTTTGCTTTGCATATACTTAAAAAACAACAATAAAGTCAACTTATAACCACAACCTGAAACAGCTGAACATACGTCCGTTATCGAAAGCTTTTCTGGACATACCTGGTTTCCTCAACAAGCTAAATAGAAACAGCTGGAAGGGTAATGGCAAGCAAAAAAACTAGCAGATTTGTCAGGGTTGCATTCGTATAAGCTTCGAAAGTTCTAGAAAAACTCTACCCAAGCACTGCCGTTTTTTCGCTCTCTGATTCCCGGTCAAATTTCTAGACACATCAGAGGCGCTTGATTAGGAAGAGGATTTTCAAGATGACTTCTTTGGACTGTCAAAACCAAATCCTGTTTGTGGTGAAGCAGAGTGGATGCATGAACTGTTCCCCAAGTATTCGAAGCTGAGATCACCGAGCCTGCATTACATGCACGCCACTTGAGCAATAATTTCCATTACCCTTCATCTATTTGCCCAACGCGTGAGGTGAAAGTTCGATTCGCATGCCTGTCTCAAAAGATTAGTGTTTGGCTTAAACATTAAGTGAGCATCCTTGTTCAAAAAATGAACACAGCTCTTTCAAGAGTGAGGTGCCTGCACCTCAGCGGTTTTTCGCCGGACGAGGTATTCGACTGCAATTTTTTAACGAAGACCGCTTTTCCAACTTTGACCTACAAAAACAAAGTGTAACGAGAGCTTTGAACGCTTCGTTTATTCCATTAATAGGTTTCTTGCTACGAAAACGCATGATTGGGCAAACCAAACAAACCTGTTGATGCTAATGCATACACCAAGGCGTGAAACACTGAAAACGATATCGTGAAACAATCGAATAGCCTTATAGGGTCAGTTTTCTAGCTGCTTTTTTGTCACTGTGCAAAGAGCAAAATTTGCAAAATCCCGGAAGTCGAATAAATGTCACTCAAACAGCATTGCCAGTTTATTTTCACATTCCAGCAAGCTGTTCTCGTACATTCCTGTACAAAGGCAACTTTCGTGTAGCTTATGTAAGCTGAGTATCTCTCGTCTTAAATTGAGCGGTCATTAGAAACAGCAGACGAACTGACCCTGAGAGACTCGATCACCTTCCTGAAAGCATTCCGAACTGTTGGTGCCCTTCGCTCGGAGGTGTCGTACAAGAAGCACATTTCGTCGCCCGAGCTTCTGCTTTTTGCCACACGTAATTTTATATGCATTCAGTGACTTCCTCCTAAATTCGGGCTTTGTACTTGAACACCGGATAAAATTTGAATTCGAGATCGATACACTTTACTGAACATAGTTGCAATAATGAAAGTGCATTTTCACAACAGATCGCTAACTAATGTGAAAGTATGAAGAAACCAACTGCTTAGCAAGATAGTAAGCCTCGCGTCATTAACTCTACTAAAGTCGTGGTTCATGAGAAGAAAATGACTCCACTCAAATCAGGTCACTTTTTTTCCGAAAAGACTTCACTTGACGTGAATCAGTAATGGCAAAGACTCATAATCACTAGTCGAGTCATTTTTTAAATGGAGAACATTTTTTCCATTCTCTAATTTTGCAGAATCTATGAGCAGAGATTCTGCATGAAGGCTGCTATTCGATGCAGTACGGTATTCGATAACACCATATATTTTCTTCCACTTCAGTCAATTCCCGTACAACTACAAACCATTTATTCAATGTAGGGTGCAAGTCTACGTCACAGAATTTCGGGCAACAATTGATTGAAAAAAGAGCGGCATTTTTTAACATACATAACAACAGGTCAACTACTACATTTGTTGCCGAATGGTCTGCTTTTTGTTTAAGTGTGGAAATTGCCACGATCGAATCGCTGAACATGTTCGATTCCCATACTGTGCATTAGTAGCATCACTGCAGCACACGCCACTGGCAAAACTTTTATTCAGGAGATATTCAACGCTTTTCTCTTCAGGGCTATTTCATGGACTAACATGAACTGTGGAACAGAATAAGACTTGAGGCCTTGCAAAATCGTACGAGAAACCACAATGAAATGTCCTGTTTTGCATTTCGTCTGATAAATGAAAAAGTGAAGAGACGATTATTACTTATTTGAAAGTGGTTTGGTGTGCATTTCACAGAAAAGGGATGAGGAATTTGCATTTCGCAAGGATAAAGATTTCAAAGCACAGTAGTTTAAGCTTTAAAACATCTGCAATTGTCTATTGTCAGTTCATTAAGCTCAGTGATTGGCGATTGTTACTTACAATTGTCAGAGGTGAACGAGGCACACATGAAAAAATGGTCTGCAATAATATGCAACCCCAACCGGAAACAAAACACTAAGTTCCGATAGTATACAAAAGATTTACTTCTCATTAGCCACTGGCCTCATTTTATCTCGGTATATAGTCATCTCGATGCTGCATGGAATTTGCTGCTAATCAACCCAACCTCGTCTTGTGTTGGCAGTAACATTGTTTTCCAAAATTTTTCTAATTTTTTTAGCCAATTAGCCAAAGCAAATTCGGAGTGCTTGACAAATTTAGACTGAAGATTAAAAGCTGTGAAGATGAGATGGAATCGCACGAGTTCGATTTCCAAGTCTAAAAAACAACGGTGGCATCAGCACTGCGGACGATTTCAGACAGACTAAATACACTTCAACTGCCGTTTATGGACAAGGTGCTTGTGATCCAACGTCTTTCTCCATTTACAAATTGTTTGTTTATCATTCATGAGAAATAAGCTACAAAGAAGTAGTCATTCTGCCAAAAACTTCACCATTTTTACCCGTAAAGCATCACCAATGCACATTTTTGCGGTAATTTTAGTTGGTTTTAAGAGTTTAGACAATACGTTTTTCCTAAATCAGACAAGAATATTTTAGTAGAGGAATCGAGTATTGATCAAATTTGTAAAGTTAGTTCCTCATTGAACTCACTATAGGCGTCCGTTTCTTTAAAGTGGAAAATCAATCCTTGACTCTTGCAAGAAACAAAAACAAATTTCAATTTCATAAACTCAAACAAAAATCTTCACTTCAAACGGAATTTATCAGATGTAACTTTATAGAGTATAAAGATTTCTTGCACACAAAGAAGAAGCAACCGCTCTATTTTTGAGGGCATCCGCTCACGCGCTTGTTAAATAAAATTCGATCGAAAAACTCCCATAGGCAGTATTTGAAACACGCATTGAGCAAACCCTAAAATTTTCAAGCTCCGGTGGCAAAGTGGACTTGTTTTTATAACAGAGCAAAATGTGGAAGTCTTGCAAAGTCGCACTTAAGCAGCAACGCAAATAAAAATGGTTTGTACGTGTCGTGTGTTTACGCAATTGCGTTGTGTATTTGGTCCTTTGAGGGGCTTTCAATGACCTTGCGGTCCCTCGCCCCCATAACAGTAAACTTCTATGGCATCACGTCGTGATGTTGACGTCATCACGTCATCCGAGTTCACGGAAATCGCGCAAACAACTGGTTTCATCCTCAGCGAGTTGTTTTCGAACCCATCCGGACTTGATGTTTTTAAAACTATTGGAACTGGTTTTACTTGGTGGATGCCTTTGCATGTAACTTCTTTATCAGTGTTGTTAGATGTAATACGAAGCTGTAACACACTTACAACACGCTGCCTATAGCTAGGACATACTTTTACATTTGGCCCAAATATTTTGCAGCAATCGAGCATGCAGAAAATATCAAATCCTTGTTTTAAATCCTTAACACCACACTTCATAATAATCACACATATGAACAGTGAAACAACGAAGCTTCGCGAGTAGTTTGAAGACCTAAAGTCAATCCATGCACATGATATTATCAACAAGCGATGCAAGTTAAACCAGTGACTGTACCAGAAAAAATGATTCAGTTATCTGAAGAACCTTCACCTATTGTTTTCACGATCTCCTTTTTCTCGAACTTCAACCTCACCGACATCATAACAAACCAACCATTTGAATATCTGCCACTGGACTTCTTTCTACAAATTGCAACTAAACATGCCTAAGACTGTTTGATTCAGCGTTGAATGTCATTGTAAAGAAACCTGTCCTGGGCAAAAGCAAAATTAAAAGCTTGTTTCAACCGCGTTTCTAAAACAAAATTTTGCAGCTGGCGCAAAGTTTACATCGGTGAACTGCTTTACATCAGCATTTGTTTTCCGAGTGATGTGATTACACTACCACATGATCTACAACAGGGGTGTGCAACAGGCGGCGCGCGGGCCACAACCCGGCCGGCCAAGCCATTTAGTGTGGCCCTTGGCAACACTCTGATTTTTCCCACTCTTTCCCATTTTCCCCACACACTCTGATTCATTGTGCACATGGAAAAACTAAATTTTTCGTGTGGCCCAGCTAGATGTCTGAAGTTGGTTATATGGCCCACCGACAAAAAATGTTGCACAGCCCTGATCTACAACACGTCTATCGAAATTCACAGAAATAATCAAGTGCTTGGTGAACCTTGGGCAACCAAGATTGCTGTCAGGAAACCAACTTTCTGAGAACAGTAAAATGAAGGCACGCACGCTGGGTAGCACCTGCAACGAAGTGGCAGGACAGGAAGCTTTCTGGTGCCCGCTCCGAATCTGTTGACGAGTTCATGAAAATGATTGGTGCTCAAACTAAAGTTCGTTTTGGTGCAATTTAAAGTTCTGCTTTGCTTGTTTTCTAGCGATCCGTGGAATTCGTAACACTGGTAAGAAAGCCCATTCATCGTGGAGTAAATTCATTATAAGATTTTGTATTAAAATTAACCACTTTTACAGGAAAGCACTGCAATTCAGGATTAGATAAGTGTCGACGATTGAAATGGAAATCTCGTACTGCTCAAGAATCTCTGCGTTGAGACCAGCTGGATTTGAGAAATTTTTGCGGGTTTTTAGCAGATATGTTGCCACAAAGAAATTTCAGTGTTTTCTTTAACGTCCAAGAACCGGCTGTTTCATACAGCGTTCGATTTTTAAATACGTATTAAGAAGTCAAAAACAAACAACCAAGACTGTTATGCAACAAACTTCAAAATTTTTTTTAACTAAACCCACATTTTACCTTCGACACTGTATGTTTAGCTCATTTTACGTGCAACCAAATGTGATTTCAGTTACCGCCAAATAAATCTCATTTGACTCTTGTACAGTACAGTCAAAAAGGTATCCAGACAAACTTCATTAGCGGGAATTTGACTGTCTCATGCGGGACTCCGCATACAACAAGCAAAAGGTTTTGAAACTAAAACGTCTACATGTGAGGTTTGCATATTTGTTTTTCATGATGAGTTCCCGATCATGTGTGACTGAGACTCTGAACAACGTTTCAAATCAGATATTTCAAAATAATGGAAACATGAAACTCAGGTTTTGGATTTCCTAAACTAGCATGAAATACCAGCTAATGACTTAAACATGCCGTTGTATTGACCATGAGAAGTTGCACAAACGTTTTTTTCACGTTTATGCTACTGGCCAAAAAGCGTTTCTCTGCTTAAGAAAAGAACATCTGGAAAGCATTTTGAAGTGTTTAAACTTCTAAATATCGTGAATTCTCCATCCAGTTACAAAATGCTAAACCACAGCAACACTGACAAACGACTCCTAAACACATTGAAACGGAGTTTTACTTATCAAAACTTAGATACTGCTAAATTATGAAAAAACTCGACGAGCTTATAAAGGCGACGAAAATGATACTCACCTGAATGAAAATATTTATATTCATTCATATTTAAAATTATGGGCAAGACTTTGCTAGCGTGCTGAGAAAACTTTATCTTTATCCAATTGCATTAATGTCAATCAGTTAGCATTTACAAGCTGTGCTGCTTTTGGGTAGAATTCGTGTTTACCTTTTCCAAAGTTTGCACTGCGCCACTACAATCAAAAAACGACTAAAAGAATGAAGCGAAATTCCATTTTAAGAGATTTCTAAAACAATTGGACCTCTGAAACAGAAATTTGCTTAGTGATAAGTGCGGTAATTTCAGTAAAACACATCAATGCCTGCTGAACAAGCATGCTTGAAAGAAACCACATCATCAGCCCAGCACAAGGTTGTGTAAGTGTCGATTTCACCGACTGACCTGAGTCATGCACAGTCATTCCATTGTTCATAATTGTCAAGGCTTGTCTGGCTGACTGCCAAAGCCCTCCGAAATAGCACAGTCAAACAAAAGATATTCTCAGACTTACAAAAGTAAACCGTTTTGATATCCGATCACCTCGTGATGATCATTGACACAAATCGCAACAAACGTCGTTCTTGTTTTATCGTATCTCGTTACACTACACTCTTGTAAGCATCGAAAACATAACTTGGCCCAGCCTCCTTCCTAACGCCTGTTTGGCCTGTAGAGTCAACGGATGTTTTTTTCCAGAGGAACGGAAACAGTTTACCCAGAAAAAATTGTCGCTGTTCCGATTTCTGGCGTCTGCTGCCAATGAAGCTTTTCTGACGAAGCAAATATAAGATTAATGTTCTATGGTTGATTTACAGACAAGATAAAAGGAACAGTGCTGTCTGACTCCGTATCCTCATTTGTTGGTTATTGGTTTCAACTTGCTTCTGTTTGACATGCGCAGCCAGAAGCACTCCAAGCACTATAGCGACAAAATATCACCGAAGCTTTGCTTCGGACGTTTGTCATTGAACTTTAACAAGAAATATTATGTCGCCCAAAACTTTCATGAAAAAATTTGCAGAAACACCGCTGAAATACGGTGCTTTTTTATTAATCTTTGAAAGTGGCAACATATGTAAAACTCATAAAATCAAACTAAAAGTAATATTTTCAGGGATTCTGTGGAAAAGAAAATTTTAGTCATAGATGTCACGGTGCGAAACGCTTGAAAACCACCAAATAAGACGTTTTGATGATCCCATGGGCAAACAAGAAGCTTGTTTTATTACAATACAAACGAAGGGTAGAACAAGGCAGTCTCCAGGTACTGTAACAAATACGCCCCGCATCGAAATGTTTGAATTGCCGGCATTTGATATACGAAAATATTTTAGCGTACTCCCTGAACCTTGGGCACCTCACTAAACTAACTTTCTTGTATGCGCTATTAAAAGCTGTAAGTTTGCTGTGCCCTTCCGGGAAAACAGCCGAATAGGCTTTGCTTTCATCTTTTTGGCTGTCTAAATTTTCACCATCTGAAAACTTTTTAAGCCAGTTTTTACCTGCTAATTTTTTACTTTGCTGTAAAAAGTCAAAGCGGGTACAGGTGAACGAAAAGATGCAGCCTGCTTCAATAGTGGCAGCTACACAAGTTGGAACGACCGCTTCACCTTTAATTCGTGTCCTTGAATATCTCTGGTCTGTTTAAAAGAATACAGAAATAAAAAAATGCATCACCTGGTGCATAAACTACACGATGCAATTTGTTTCTGTATTGATATCTTGGTACGGCGAACCTTGCACTATCCTGCCCAAACGTTTCCACAGCTTTCTTTCCTGGTCGAGAGGCATTAAAAGCAAAACGTTGGTCACGAAGGCGTCTAGTGCCACTTGTAAAATGTCAATCATGTTTTTATATGTTGCTGTTTAAAATTCACAAGAGGATAAATTGGTTTTACTCCATTTTAATTCCATCAGAAACACTACTTTTTTTTTGCTCAATGTCGGCGTTGCACCTCAAGTTGCCAAGCACTTCTCCTGTACTCAGCTGCTTTAAAAGCAAAGGCGATTACAATGTTGCAGAAAAGCTGTAAGAGCTAAAGTGAGAAAGGGTATATCTTGCGCAGGTTGAAAGGAAATGTTTTTAAGATTCGAAATGTTGGGATACTCTAGTCTTTATCTGCGCAGGTGAAAGCAGCATAACTGGATGTAACGCTGAACTTTATGATTAATTGCGGTGTATGCATCATTTCGTCCGTTACTTTTACTAAGATTTGTTGCCAATAACCAAGCATTAGTAAAAAATGCGTGATAGGTTTTGCACAATTGACAAGTTATAGAAAGTAGCGAAAAATCTGACAAGCGTTTCGTTATGGGAGTTTTTCTTTTTCAGAAAATATCCTTCCGCTCTTCACCGACTGCATAGACCTGTTGTTGAATGCCTCTTACACACGTTTTGCAGTCCCAACTGAGATGCAATGTTAGTCTAACAATTTTGCCCAAGTGACGAACGCATGCTGATTATTCACCATCGCTGCTGCAAACCACACTCAAACGCCTGCACTAAGCATATGCACTGAATAGTCTGGAAGTAAAAACAGGGAAAATGTTGCAACACCTGAAAAGTTAGAACCTGATAGAAGAATGCAAGCGTGCAGCTTTCGGGAGAACTGCACATGTTTTGAACGCGATGCTGTTCTTCTTGATTGCAGCAAACCGGCCATTCACGCTGTGAAGGATCTGCTGCGTAAATGAGCGCTTAACATTTATCGAAGATGTTTTTCTCACGAGGCCTAGTGACTGGTTTCGTCTAGGAGAGCGTCACGCATGTTGCCAAGGCTGAGTTGTCCAAAAATTATGTGGGAAACGATGATCGCATTTTTAGAACAAGATATTGAGATTCAGAATAAACAGTTTATTCTGAACTCAAACGGTTTTTTGTCACACAAGATATTGAGACTCTTTGACTTTCTGCAAAACTGATGCAGAATAGCCAATCAAGGAAGCCTGTGTAAGCGGTGTGGATTGCGTTTCAGCAATGGCAACAGAAATGCATCTCGGAAGGAGAAGTTATCCACAACCAAAGATAACGCAAACTGCTAAGTTTGTCAAACACACGCAGTTGGTGAGAAAACGAAAAGTTACCGTAAATCAAAGACACGAACCGTGACGTCTTTCCGCATGAATTGAGATAGACTTGGTGTTGCTCCATTTAAATCGCTCTCACCCGGAGTAATCTTCAATTAATCTGCCTAATGGGGTTCTTGAACGTGTGTGAGTGGCAGTGTTAGAATACTGAATGATGAAAGAAGATCGAACTGATGCAGGAAAACGGGAATGTTTTGATTGTCTCCCTCGCAAATTAAACATGTAGACTTTGAGGCTAATTCAACGCAACATTGTCGGGAAATGAAATTTTTTTCGTTGAACTAGTCTTCTGACCAAGTAAACACCAGCTTTTGCAGGAAAAATTCCAACTGATTCGATAATTACCGGATTAAGGTATTCTCAAGTGATAATGGCAGACCAGCGCAGGGAGACACGGTCGCAGAAGAAGAGTTTATTTGCTAAACGGAATCTCCCTATTGGCAAAGCATACAGAGTTTTACCGGTGTCTCAACTCGATAACCTTAGATCAAAAGTCAAACTCCTACTCTAATGTCTGTCACGACTTGCGAAGAGACAAGCGGTGAGAATAAGTAAGCCCTCTGCGAACACTGCAACAACCGTTGTTTGGGAATTGGAAGCTGAAACTTGACGTGGTATGTATTTCGGATCTCGCAATTCGGTCGTGTGTAGTGACAGTCGTGGATATGCCCCAGGCCAAGCATACCACTTCATCAAATGATGGCCTTCCCACCACAAAAAATTAACGCTCTTGCGAGATCCGCACGAGGCGAGACATTGATGAACTATGTTTTGTGTGTTGCATAAAAGCACTAAATACAGATCATCAGCGTACATCCAAATTTTTGCAAAGAAGTTGATCTGTAGCACTAAAGATTCTGCGGTTGACTGTAGCACCTACTGTACAATCCATTGGCCCAAACATTACATTGGAATTTCGAGTTTTTTCAATGAAAGTTCATGTAGTTGCGGTGATGAAAAGCTTTTTGCAAACTAGAAAAAGCTAAAAATAGGCACTTCTTTCAAAAAATACTAAGCATAGGTATTGGATAAAAGCTGTTTTTGCCTGCAGAAAATCAGATGGTGTGCTGCGACAGCTCTTTAACCCATCCGGTGGCTGTGCAGGTGGTGAAAATGAAAGTAAAGTACTGTAAAGCGATGTTAGTAAAACGCGAAGCTGTTTTAAAATGTTTCTTGTTTTACTTTGCTGACAAATGAATATGCCTTTAAGTGAAGGAAATGCATATTTTTTTCGTCGCGCCCGGAAGATAATCATAGGTCTCGCAACAAAATAGCAGAAGCACGTAGCTTAAAATTTTATTCAATATTTTACAGTAAGAAGTTCGAACCCAAACGATCAGTCAATTTTAAACGACCGCGTACATTTTTTAAAGGTTTGAAGTAGAAGACGCGAACATCGTTAGAATTTTTGGAATGAAAGACGGAGAGTACAGAACAAAGAATGCTGTGCATTTTCGCACAAAGCAAATAATGAAAGAACTGTCAATCTAGTTTATGTTTTGTTACAACACAATCTGTTGCTAATTGCTACGCTACAAGCGACGTATACGTGATTTTCAATCGCAGCATTAGTGAACAAGAAGGTAGTTCTCTTTGCATTGAATTGAGGTAATTTGTAAAAATCGAACGTTGGCTGTGAAGCATTTTATCAGGGATGTTTTATCGAAAATGCTTTTAAAGTGGTAGGAGAGAAGAAATTATCTTACGAACATCTGTCGGAAATTCAACTCACTGCGGTCGAAGCGTGCGCAAGCCCACTGCACTAAAGTCGATGTCAACCAGTAGCTGTAGATCACAGTGCTTTGCAAAAAAGCCCGTGCTCTGAGCCGTGAAAACATGTTACACACCATTAAGACCTTCATACCAACAAACCCATACAATGAAAGAATAAGAACAAAAACACAAGTAAACAGATTATAGACTAACAAAGGCATGGCAAACTTTTTCATTCGCTAACAAAGGCATGGCAAACTTTTCACAAGATTTGGCAACGAACCGGATCGGAGCAGATGGATTGTTTGCGTAAGTTGTAAACTAATAGAAATGAGAAGTAAAAATGAAATTGATTGTAATAGTATGATTTGGGCAAATTCAGAGGAGTGCATTCAAGAGCTTAACGGGCTGTAGTTTGCCCAAGCCTGGAGTGCTTTGCAAACGACTTGAGCTTTGGTTTTACTTGAAAAATTTGATGCTGTGATTTGTCTTCATTATGGTAAAAACAGGCTCTAGAAATATTACAAAATTCTTTGTAGTCTTGAGCGCAATGCACTTAAAACAGGAGACAACCCTCCACATCCAGACTTCCTGTTCACGGTGTTCTCATTTCATTTTTAATCTTGTGTTTTTTCCGACATCTCAAGATGCCCAAACCCTGCACACGTTGTATATCTCTTTCGCAGAGATATTTGAAAGAAACCATGTTCCCTCAGCAGCATATGTTTGACTTGATAGAAATAGAAGTTATCGAAGCTCTAGTCCAGCGCACGACAAGCGTAGATTCAGGAAGATTTTGATTCGGAAGTGCTGCCTTGGCAAACCAGCATGTGCTGAGAGTGAACAGTTAGGATTTCTTTAATTTGCTGGTTGCGTGTAATTTTCATTATTTTTACCGACCAACTATGTTCATTACCAACAGGCAAGTACTTGCTACAAAAACGTTTCGTATGTCATAAAGACGTCAAGTAACCAGCTGCCAAACGACGGCAAACTAAATCACACAAGCTTTAAGTGGAATTTTATTCGTGCGTTGAAATGCTATGCGTAGCTTTTTTCTAGTGGTCTCGAAAAAATAGTCGGATTAGTCGGATTTTGTCCAAGTGAACCATAAAATACAAAATTATTTGCTCTTATAGAAATTACCTGACGAGTAACGAGAGGTCAAGCTTGTCTCGTCAGTTTGTTCTACCACAAAACTGAAAGCAGATTAAGTTCTTTTCAAGCGAAGCGAAAGTCTATATTGTACTTCGGTTGGAGATGAGCAGCAAGGTTGATTCTACAGAATGCGTCCGCAAGCACCTCTGAAAAAACGCTCTGTTCTAAGTTGATGCGTGCAGGACGATTTTAAAAGCAGCGGTTTGTAGCAAACCACTTTTAAGATTAAATCACACTTACAATGACTCGTGCACTAACGCACGTTTCCAAGTACTCTCAATGCGAGGTGCTATCAATCTAGATTTGACTACCGACCGTAGCGGAGATGACTATAGTTTGCTTTGAGCAGACATTTTTAGCAGTGGTGTAACTGACGAGGGTAAGGGGGGCGAGTCGCCCCCCGTGGCAAGCTAAATGTAAAAACTGGGCCCCTGTAGCTTACAATTTGATATTTAGTATTATTTTGGTTTTCAGTGGATTGTTGTTTTTTTGCGTTTTTCGGGGTGTTTTCGTTTTTTAGCTAGTATAGACATCCACATCATCCGGATTCACTATTATTTCTTAACCTTTTTTCTGATTGTTGGCTAGTGCCCCCCCTTCGGTGGCCAGTAAAGGTTTTGTCCCCACCTGACTCAAACCTCTAGCTACGCCACTGATTCTTAGGTTGCTTTGGAAGCTGCAGTTTGCTTTCACCTTGCACTATTTTTGCACAATCTTCATTATCAAATATGCTCCTCAAACTATCACACTGAACATAACTACAGATTTTGCAATGAAGAAGCTGAGCTAACGATTTCCTAGGTCCAATCTGTAGCGTTGTCCTCCGTCCGAACGCAGCCCACATGGGAACATATCTTCAGAAGAATTTCTCTGCTGGTAATCCAACGGACGCCGTCATACGTCATTGACAAAGCGCGACCAGCGATCATTCCCAAAAAATGTTTACTTTATAACAACAAAGAAGGCACGCATGGGTAAAGACTCACCTCCTTTGAAAAATAGAAAATCTTTTGTATGAATCGACCAACTTGAGGCAGATCGCTACTGTCCTAAATTTGCACTCCCTTTAAAAAATCTAACGTGCTCAGAACTGAACAGGTCGTGGTGGCCTCCCAAACATGTCTTTTGTTCTACTGTTTTAGGTTTTCGTTTGTATATGATTTTATTATGTCTTGCAAGCGATTTTAACAACGTCTTTTGGTTTATGATGTCTGATGTATTGTTGATCATCAAATACTTGTATGTTGCTGTTCTGTTGCATTGCGCGTGCATTTGTTTGTTCATGTCGCATCCTCTGGGACACGGCAAAACGTATACGTTCAGGTTTCGGCTATCTGCCAATTGTTGTTAATAATTACTGTAGATCAATCAACCAAACAAACAAATGTTTGAAACTTGGAATTGCAGGATCGCTAGTGGGTTTTACATGTGCACCTGTTTTGCAAAAGAAGCTGCTTTGCCATGAAAGCAGTTCTGCAATCTAACAGACTTATTCTCAGAGATGTGGCAACTAGAATTACTTACTCCACTCGAGTCAGACTCAAATCGTGTTTTTGAATTACTTGCGATGACTCGATGAGTTTTTAAGTGTTAAATAACTCGACTCCTGTTGCGTGTTTGATATAAACTGATTCTATTCAGCAAGCGCAGAGATTCATAATGATTTGTCGAATATTCCTTTTAGTATTCTTTTTCAGATTCGTACTTCTGTGTTTTCTATGGGGTATGCTTCCTCTTATTCCAACTACTTTTATTGTTTACTCGGCTTTACTACGAGTATATAAACTAAACATTAATTCCTTTACTTTGTTATGTCTGCTACTTTCACAGTTCTTTAAAGTTTTGGTTCTATTCGCATAATTTCTGCATCTTCTGATTAATTTTTGCTGCAGCAGTCGATCACTTTACCATGGTTGAGGGAGTTAATCATTTTCCCTCAATCCAAATAAAATCCACAGTCTCTCAAACAACGCAGGTGTTAATACTAAAATTTAGGGTAAATTAAATTTCATCACTATCTCAACATATGCTGCTTGCCAATGTCTTTAGGCTGAGCGAATGAAGTAATCGAATGATATGCGAGCTTGAGCATACGAAAACACTTTTCAAAGGAACAACGACAGAAAAAACACCAAACCGCTGATTATACCTTCAACGATCAACCATAACACAAATGCTCCTTTCAACATAAATATTGTTTGCAGTGCATGTGATCAGGCTGTATCACAGTGCTAAAACAGTTTGACAAAACTGCAAGGCAGTTGAAAATCAGCACATTTTTATTGAAAACCGAGTTTTCAAGATGAAAAACGCAAATATTTTAAATTTTCCTAACTAGATATTTTAAAAGGTGTTTCTTGCCACACTCAGAGAAGCACTTTCCAGACTGTGTTGAAGAGACAAGTGGTATCCTCCTAAAATTGGGTAAGCACGATTTCATATATTTCTTAGAATGTACTAGTTGGATCGAATTGTGACGCTAATGCACTAAACACATTGTGGCGTCGTTTTTAATCGCAACAGTTAATACTTCTTTATGCTCTGATTTTGTTATTCTTTCTCTCACTCGTAACAATTCGAAACAAAGCTGAGAATCTACTACTGAATTTATGCATAGGTCAAATAGTTCATGCCCTAAGGTCCGGGGCATTGAGGCCCCGCCCAAGGCGTTTCTATGACGGTTGCTTTCTTGTTCAAATAATTGCGAAAATATGCAGAAGTATACAGTTCACAATTCACTTGGTCACCCACGAACGGGCAAATGTCTGGTTTCGTTTCAACTGAGCTGCTACACAATACAGGGTGTGCTAAGCAATAGAACAGGGGTTCCCAAACTGGGGTACATGTACCCCTAGTGGTACATTTGCCTATCTGAAAGGGTACATTTAAGGTTAGCAAGAGAAGGAAAAATATGTTTATACATTATTCATTTCAAATTATTTATATATATGAATTTGTCCGAACCATTTCATGTTACTAATGGGGTTAGACCAGGGGGAGTATTGC
>JGI24021J15306_10000790_pt1 | contig 27434 bp, 16 predicted proteins | sample Ectturendosymbi1_FD_15306 | JGI IMG/M metagenome (IMG submission 15306) | reverse complement strand
GAAAGTAGATCAGTGTTACCCAATCTTTCACTGGTCATGGAATTTCTGGGAAATGTTTTCACTAATTTCATTTTTGAAAAATTTTTCTCGCATGAAGTGCTGGTGATGGGAAGAGTTACAGCTACCAGTAGAGGCGAATTTTCATTTTTTAAATATGGGGCCTTCTGGAAAGTTTGCGACATCTGATGTCATACAAATTAGCACTGTACATGTGCTCGCTACATTCACTGAACAAGTTGTTCCAATTCATAAACATATTACTTTGTGCTGAATATTCTCTCCATATCAGGAGCAAAAATAGTTGTAATGAAACTGACGAAAAAGGAAGCGGTGAAGTCATGGGCGCAATTTTGTTGTGAAATGTGAGAGGACAGCTTGGTGTGAAACCAAAATATTACGAAACCCAAAGAGATAAAATGTGGGGGACATGGCATACTATATCCCCACTGTCTGAAAAAGTGGGGAGACGCGTCTCCCGTGTCCCCCACCTAATTGCGCCCATGGGTGAAGTTACCTGACCACACTCACATTACCTATTTATTGAGTAGCTCACTGGCCTCGTGTAATCTGAAAAGTGGGCTCAGGTATTTTGTTCCACACACATATTATAGGGAACAATAACCAATTCTCAACGCCATGAAAAGAGAATGCTCATCGTCATTTACTTCAATTCAGGGTTGGATTCAGGGAGGGACGATTGGCCCCTAAAACCAATGTAACTAACTTTATTCACCATGATTTTTTACAATTCGAAAATCAACGTATCAAAACCAATTCTAGTAACTCTTTGGACATGCTCGAATTGTCTCAGTGTTCGCGATTTAAGGTCATTCTGTCATCCATTGTTTTGTCACAGCAGTGTTGTGAAGTATACTTCATCTCTCTTACAGCAGAGAAGCCGATATTAGACTTGACTAACGTTATTAGCTGGATCCACCCCTGATTCAATCCTTCGCGCTCATCCTTCTATAGAGGTCTTTTGTTAGGGGCATAGTAAAAAAGTGCGTTGAACTAAGACAAAAATACTACAACTGCTTACAGAAATGTTGGAAATTGTCCTTATTCCCAAAATTTTGGGGCCCGCCGAAATCAGGGGCCCCAGGCTTAAGCCTTTTCAGCCTAATGGTAAAGCCGCGCCTGGCTACCAGTAACAATTAAACGCAACTTTTTAGTGGCTGTAAATTAAAAAAATTGTTCGAGCGATATAGGCAGCTTCGACAACTTCCGAAGCCAATTCTTTGCCAAAGTTAATTTCATGTTTTAATCGTTTTTATGAAATGAATATGATTTGCGAATTCTTTCAAGCGTTTTTCTGATAGAAATGTTTGACCTCCGGGGCAATGAGCTGACGTACGCGAAATAATTACTTCTGAATCATTATAGAAAATCCGTACAAATTTCTATGAGGTTACAGGACATGTGCGGGTAGATTTAAAACCGTAGTCACAAACCACTTGTAGCGATTTCTCGCTACTGGCTATGGCCGGTTCGGAAATTCCACGTCTCCACGCTGATTCCGCACTTACTTACGAACCTGCAACTGGGCAACGGATCTGTCTACAGCCAAATACTGAAGCTATCCTGCGAAATCCTACCTGCTGAGCGCAACTTTAAGGGACCTCTGGTTCACACACTGCTGCCTAACACGTGCTAGTCTGTATTCACACATTACAGAAACTAAAAAGATGTTTTCGAACGGCAGAAACACAGAAGCGTTACGACTACAACTGTTCACAAGTACGATCTCAAAGTTTCGCAACAAAGCAGTGGCAATCCGCTGTAAATCAAGTACAAAGCTCTCAGAGGTGGGCTGAAGCCGACCAACACAGTGTCCCGAATCAATATAGCAATGTTACGAGTTTTTCTGGGCCCAGTCTATCAGCGCATGCAAAATTCGACCGACCGCGCCATCCAAAACCACGTATGTAGGCAAGGCGGGATTTTTACTTCAGGAGCGCTAGAATCGTTATCGTCACTCACAGGTAAGCAAATGAAAAAGAGAGTGCAGGCCGCCTCGGCTCCCTAGGGTTGCCAGATTTGACGCCAAATTTAACAAATTTGACTTTTTTAGAGACAGCTGGCGTCGAAATTTTTTTGTTTTTTTCTCAGTATTTGCCTTTTTTGGAGGCAGTGGCACATGCTATCAAACTGGTGTCTTTGCTTTTAAATTTCTTGCTGAAAAGTGCCATTAGGATTTTTTAGACAGTGCTTGGCGTATTTTCTCAAACGTTATCTGGTCATCCATGGAAGAATGAAGTTCTCGCATATCTGGCAACCCATAATGCCAAAGGTTCGAGCGGAAAATGTGGAAGATGAAGAATGCTACACCTTTATTCTTCTAAAATGTCCTACAATTAATAAAGAATTTTAAACATCATGTTGTTTTAACCATTTGTTTTTTTAGACGTGGTTTGGCTTTTATCTCAAAAGGTGACCGGCAACCCTGCGGCTGCAAACATTCTTACTTCCAAAGGCAAAAATTGCTCCACGGCTTCCGAAGTAAATGACCGATTCGCCACTAATCAAAATTACATCAGCGTCAAACTACAATCGCTTTATGAATCTAACACCACTTACACCACTAACACCACTTACATAAGATGTTTCGAAGTCATATACACAGGTAGAAGAACGCAATACTGCAGTCAGGATAAATTTGTATGGATTAACTGAGACCAATGCTTAATGCTTTCACAAATCTTTTGCTACTGGGACAAGCAACAATCTGTTGAAAGTGATATATCCCAGTTCCACCTCACACTGAAACGCACTAAAGATCAATCTTCATATTTCAGCGACTGTGTCTTAGTTTCGAAATGAATTTTTCAACACCACTACCGCGGTCCGACTAAATTTCACGCAGGATCTGAGCAACCACTGGTAAATATCGTCATAAACAACTCTAATTTCCCGATCGTCAAAAACAACTCAGCTTATTATGTATTTCGAAAATATTGAATGCAGGCTAGAGGGTTACTAAATTATCGTTTAAAATATTGCTGGCCGGAAGTTATCTACTGTATATGTCAAGCAAACAAACTTGGACGGGAAATTAAGAAAAAAACTGGGGGGGCCAAACAGAGGGCCATGGCCCACCCAGGCCCCCCCCTTAGAATCGCCACTGTACGTTTGTGGTGCGCTTGACTCAGAACGGTATTTGCAATCTGTATTTCTCGCAGTATTTTTTTTAAGTTCTAATCTTTGAAAAATGGGCTATGAAGCTGCTTTTGTGTGAGTTCCTGGACACAGTGGCATACCAGGAAATGAAATTGCTGACTCCTTGGCAAGATTAGCTGTACGTCTTCCACTAGTCCACATCCATAGGAGGATGTCCACTTCAGCACTATACACTCAGTCCTAAATTACTCGGTTATGAATATTCTCATTCATGAACATTGTTTGAATTTATAGAACAGCAAATATGTGAATGATACTGAGGGTTCCGCGTACAAAAACATTTCTCCTCATATCACGAAGGATAATAATCTAACACAAAAACTTCGTGTTCATTTTCATTTTGCCATTGATTCAACCTTACTTGCTGTGGTATAATTTGTTTCCTTCATCTTTTAAAAATAGCGCTTTAAACAAATCAGCTGAAGGCGTCCAATGTTATTTGCCGCAACAACCGTGTTTGGGCTGCAGTCAGTACATACATTCGACATTATAAAAGTAAAAAAATATCATTGATCTCTGAACCTTCAAAGCGCATTTCAGGCTGCTTCCTACCCATCTGTTGAGAAAAACTGTTTACCAAGATCATCACTCTCACAAGCATAATTTGCACAGCATAAACACATAGCTTGGGAGATCTATCGTGAGGAAGAAACTTGCAAAATTTCGGAAATAGGAAGTCAGGAAGACTGAGGAATTCCTACCCAAAATCTGTGCAAAAAGATTAAAAGACTGAGCTTAATGCTGGCATTGGCAGTTTTGTTAAGAATAGCTAAAGTGCTCGAAACACCAAGGTTGAAGTGCATAATGTTGGCAGTACATACTTCCCCTATAAATTTCTAGAGTTGTAAATTTCTTTCTGATTTTGTTTATTTGGATAACTACATCAGAAATGTCTAATAGATGCTACCGAAAGGCATTCGTTTCAGCATTTATTTGTTAAACCTGCACAGTTGACCAGACGGGCGAAGTACGAAGTAGAATCCTGGACCTTAATAATTGAGTAATTCTGAGAATGATTTTGGACTTGTCAATAAAGACTTTATAAAACCCGCAACTGAACGAATGCAGATCAATAGCTGGAAATCACACCACCCAAACACGACATTTAAGTCAATTTTATTCGGAGAGGCAATAAAATTGAGGCGTCTCAACCGAAGGAAAGAATATTACCTCACCAGCTTAAATCGACTTCTCAAACTTTCTTTTGGACATGCAAACGACATGATAGCAATGGAATCGAAATGGGAAGACTGTCCCCAAAGATATGAAAAGAAAGGTGACCCACACATTTGGGCTATATACGTCCTTTCCCCATCTGCTAACTCTATCAAAAAAAGATAAAAAGCTAAATACAAGCTCAAAAAGGCCTACCACTATTGGACAAACACCAACCAGTTGAAAACACCTTGCTTTAAATAAGACACAAGGACAAACCGAAGGTTTGTCAAGGCCTTGCAAACACTGTGCACTTTGTGGTTGCCATGGAAAGCACAACAAATCCATGGTTGGTCTCAACTGTTTCGCAGAACCTGACAAAAAATAAAACTTTCCCACTGTTACAAAACCTGCCATGTGTAAACTATGTATTTGTGTGGCGACTTGTGTGGTATGCAATCAAGAGTATGTTGGCCAAACAGGAAAATATTCCACGAGATGGACATCGCACCGAGGTGATTAAAACAAACCAGATAAGAGTGATGAGAGCTACCAAATGGTCTTACTGCGGTACAATACAGTGTATCATGGCATTTTAAAGAAACCACCTATTTATGAATCTTGCATTGTTGATTCTGCAGAAAAACTCAGTGTTGATTCTCTGGACACATGTGAAGATAAATGACTTGACAATTATTAATATTCAAAGCTTGATGCTCCCACATATGAAATAACTTGTCCCTTTTTTCTGTCAATTTGCGATGTTCATTTTTATATATTTTTGCCGCTTTTCCCAATTGTATGACCTCCTTTCATACCAGAAATCCAACTTTTTACCGACTTTTGTGTCTCTTTTTTCAACGTTTACTACCATTTAACGAACCTCTCTAGAATACTTTAGTATAGGGTTACATATATCTGAAGCGGCAAAATTCCTGAGAGTTTCAATGGCAACTATTTGCGACAACAAACAAGCGTCGGACGGCATTTTTCAGTATGTTCTTACAACTACCAATCCACCGATTCAGGCAACAAAATTATTGTAGACGCTGGAAGCAACCAAAGAGGTAAGTGTTGAAGTTCTCATCGTCAGAGCACATGCACATTGTTTCAAGTTAAACGTAATTTAGTAACTAAAAATTCTGGACATCAGCGTATCTTATGAACTTATTTCCGTCACAAATTTTGATACCGACATTCCGGACATGTTCGGGAAATTCCGGACGTATGGCAACCTTGCTGTAGTCAACCTTACGACATGAGAACGCTTTTCTTTTCTGCTGGTACCTCCCACTTAGAGATGGCACTGGCCGCTAATGGTCCGGTTTTTGGGCGGGCCGCTGAGGTTGAACGAGCGGGCCGCTGACAATATTTTTAGCGGTTGGACTTCACCGAGCCGCTACGAGCCGCCCGCTGATGTTGAAAAAAACATTAAAATTTTTTTGAGTTGAAAGAACCACTCGGTGGCAATTAAAGTGAATGAAACCACTTGGCGTTGCTTTGCCGTTGCTGTATTTTAAGGTAAATTTGCTTTTCTCATATGTGAGCATTCCGTCAGGCGCGACTGGCAGGTGCACTTAAAGAAACTTTTCATGTATGGTGATAACTTCTTCAATTCTTGCATGAGCAATGAGCGTGGCGGTCAGCGATTTTGTTGCTGAGTGGTTTCTTGGAGGGAACATGTTATGCAACATTTTGATGGTGTGCTATAGGTGTTTTTGATATATGCACCAAATCACAATCGCTTTTTTTTAAGTAAGGTTGCGGGATTTTACGTTTAGAGTTTTAGGTTTGGGGATTTAGGTTTGGGCTAAAGTTTGAAGGTTTTATTGTGAGGGTTCAGGTTTAGGTTTGTAGGATGAGAGTTTTAGGTTGAGAGCAAAACGGCCTCCGGAAAGTCTTCAATAGGAGGGCTTTACTTTTGTGCGGGGGTCTTGACTTTCTAAAATTGACAAAAAATCCACTGATTTATACAGTATAGTTTTATATATCAGTTTGTGGGAGCTTGGAGCTTTCTTTGGAGGGCTAAGCCCAAACAAGTTATCGCATGGTAACGGGACTGGTTGAGGGTTTTATTTTTAGGTTTAGGGTTTAGGGATTTAGGTTAAGGTTTTAAGGTTAGGGTTTTAGGTTTAGGGTTTTAAGTTTAGGTTTCGGGTTTTAGGTTTGAGGTTTTAGGTTTGAGGTCTTAGGTTTAGGGTTTTAGGCTTACACACTAATCCAAGCATGTAACTTTGTTTATTGTGCTTGTCACATGACATTTCCACTTCAAACAATCATGTTCCACAAAAGACAAAATAGTCTCAGCAGATATTTTGCCTCAGTAAGCAAAATAGACCTTGGAGATATTTTGCATCAGGAGACAACATAGACAAGACTGCCAATTGTTTAGTGGGCCATGGGCGGGGCCAGTTTGGAAAAGAATAAATGTCGTCGCTCAATGGGCGGTTAATGGGCTGAATGTTGCGGGCTATGGGCAGTTCGGGCCTGAAAAATCTTGGACCGTGCCATCTCTACTCCCACTACCCGCTATAGTTGAATCACCGCCGCACGGCTGGCGTCAAGATAGTTTTGCAGCTGTAGTGTAACCACATTTATGAAAACGGCGTATTTTCCACTTATTGCTTGCCGCAGGTTGTGTTTGATTTATTCATTTCAGTCTAGAACTTGCTTGCTTTCTCTGCTCGTACTTCAGGCCTTCGACATGTCACCCGGAAGCTTTTGCTAGCAGGTTTCAGGACTGAAGATGTTACGTGGAATCAACTTCCTATTACTACAAAAACATTTGCTGATTGATTCGAATGCGTCACCTTTGCGGAGAATAATTACTTGAAATTTTTAGGTGTAAACATTTTTCAACATTTCCTATTTTCATGACGTTTGACATGGAGTGATACTTTTGTCGAAAACGTTATTGCACTGTTGTATTTTTGTCAATTTCGCACAAAATCAAGCTTCGCTGTAGCGTTTGTTTCAAAATCTGTTTGCTCTATTTGTTTTTTTATCGTGAAACGACAATAGGTCACCACACAATAGCTTCTGTAACAAAAACACCTCCATTGGTATTCTGCCTTAGTACCGTTGATGCACATTGCGAAAACAACAACACTTTTTCAACTGGTTGTAATTGAACAGTCAGTCAACTTTTGTATAAATGTGATACCTTTGTAAAGCGGTGAAATAAGACTTCTCTCATGTAGAACATTACATCGACGCTTGCGTCTTTCCACGATTCAGTAATTTCACGCAGTATGATTGCTTCCATTTCTTTATATTCGGTGTTCGCAGGCTTGGCACCTGCGTCAGAATTTTTTTTGTCTAGAGCATACTCGTAAATATACTACGTCAAAACTGGGAAGAACTATTTAAATTTAGTTAATGAGTGTACAAGTTCCAGCGATAAAATTTGTCGACAAAAATAAAAAGCTTTTCACAAAAAAAGCTTTTGTTAGAAACAAACTTAAAAGTTTTTCAAACAAAAATCAATTGCAGTTTTGCCAAACAAAAATTAAAAAATCAACTGAAGTTTATAATTTTCATTTCAGTTAAGAAATTGTGCTTCGTGCGTACATCTACTCGTAGATAGTTGCCTGCCAGCCGGTCTATCTTTCTGTTTAAGGACGACACTGACAACGCTGCGTTGAAAGCACGGAGTAGCTTATCATTATTAGCTATCAAAATTATGGACTTTGATTAGTTTTTGCTTGGAAAACTTTCAAACTTGCTTTGAACAAAAAGTAAATCTTTTAAATATCGTACCTGCTTTCTTATATTACTAACGCATTGCTCTTCATCGCCACACAATAAAATAATGCAGATAAAAGCAGCAGCTAACTTTGTAGATCTTGATCCAGATGAGATATTGCTTCATTACTCACAAAAGTTTTTTTTTTACCTACTGTAAGCTCAGACGGGCAAGCGGAGTAAAAAGAGTGACATATCATCACGTTTGTATGCTCCATGTCAACAATGTTTCACACTCTATTTTAATAAGAGTTGATGATGCCTACTTCGTAGGCGAAAAATATACTCTGTAAGATCTTAATGTCTGATTCTTTGCTGGGAAAGGATTTCTTTCGATAGGCAATGTTTAACACTAAAGGAAATGTGTCTTTAATCACGTTTAAAAGTCAAGTAACCATGGCAAAAATTCGCCGCTTGACTTCTCATTTTTTGCCAATCGCCATGGCAAAATTCACTTTGCAGGAACTGCCGCTTGACTTCTCAGAAAAGCGCTTTTAGGCAACTGCTTTTTAACATAAGCACTACGTAGTGAGCTACAGGTGAGTCACCAAGCTTTGGTTTCAAAGGGCCTTTCTTGATATGTGCAATCCCTTGAAATAAAACTTGTCTTATGAGAAAAAAGGACGTGAAAGCAACTCCTATTACAAAATTATACCCAACTTCAAACAATCAATGTATCAAAATTCAACAACATATTCCCAAATCACGTCAAACCTGGGACTTTTACATTACCATGCCAAATTCAAGTATGGGGCACTGATTTCTATTAAGAGGCCGGAATTACCACCTTCCTAGATATGCCCCCTGGTGCGATATGTTGTAAATGCACAAAGGGCGCGATAGTCGATTGGGGGGAAGTACCTCTCCTGGATCCGCTACTGTCTTACCAGACAGATTTACGTTGTTCACACTCCTTCCCTTTCCTTAACAATGGATATAAGGATCCAGGTGCATATTACTGAATCTTTAGAAATTAGATTTTTGGATTAGAGCAATTAGAGCTACTTAGAGAATTAGAGCTAATTTTGTTGCTGTATTTCTGAGACTAGCTAATTTCTTAACTGCTTTATTCTTACAGCTTTGTAAGTCATGTGTCAAAAGCTGAGAGATTTAACTTCAACGATATTTTTGCAGAACATACCCGCAAAGTGACGGAAGAGAAGCAACCTGCAACTTTTTTTAACAGCTGTATTAATTCGCTTATAACAATGTTTCTCAATGTTTTTGTGACCAAGAAGGTTTCGAGCAAATATGGCGTGACCGCAACGCCGTTTCCGTTCGCTAGATTATTTTATTCTCACACGAATTGCCAAGGCGAGGACTTATTTAAAAGGGCGTGCAATCCTTTGGCTGACGATTATTTCGTTCTTACAACAAATTAATATCAGTTCAGTTTTGTCATACTCGCTTTCTTACTTTTTCGCAGTGTCACGAGCGCTCTTCAGACGCCTATCTCCGCTTGCTTGCGCCGTGGACCACGCTGCTGCTTCGCACAGTGAATGCTGCACAGCAGAGATGAGCGGACTGTCATATTTTATGACCCAGATCCAGACCTGAATTTTTAAAATTCAGTCCAAGCCCAACCATTATCCAAAACATTTAAAAAATGTAAACTCCAAGTCCAAATAAAGTCTAGAAAATTAACAAAATACAGCTTTTCAAAAACAAAAAGGCCGCAATTCTTTTCCATTAACTCAATCCAAACCTGTCTTTCCGGTCTTGATCCTAAAGTTTTGAATTACATTCCAGATGCTATCAAAATCCTACAAAATTCGCTGTAGTCCGGATCCAGTCCAACACAAATCCAGCCCATTGCTCATCTCTGCTGCACTGGTGGTGAGCCAGTGGCAGCACCGCGCGTGAACCATTCCCTTGCACCCACCCACCAACGCTGAGCACGAGGCTTGGACAGACAGCAAGCACCGTCTTTCAAGTCTTCGGCATGACCCTTGCGGGAATCGAATCCCACCAACCAGCTTTGATGGAGCGCAGGGGCGTAACGAGTTTAGATGGCGTCCAGGGCAAGAAGCAAGATTCACGCCCCCGTGTTCGAACCTGAGGTCTTTTGGAAGCAAATATACTGCGTAGAAGAAAGTACTTCCGACATTGATGGGACTTTTCGGCGCCCCCGCAGTCATTCGGCGCCCGGGGAATTGCGCCCCCCTTGCCCCTCTCTTTACGTCTCTGATGGACCGTGCTCTGTCCGATTTAGCATTTTTATGCTAAATGTGTCCGATATATCTTTTATGAACTATGTCCAACACAGCTGAGACACTTAGCCGGTACAACAAATTATTTTAGTAAATTTATTTTTACTGATGGCATCTTGGCGTTCGTGAAAATCATCCTATGGCCCTATGGTGAGCCATACAGCCCATGGTTGAAAAACACAAGCTTAGATCAAAATCAGGTTCTCTCCGCAGCAAGCTGAATCCGATAATTATTCAACCAAAACTGCACAAAGTTAAAGGTACAAAGCATACATAAGCTTAGATTATGTCAAAAATAACACCAAGAGCAACAGCTGTTAAGTCAATTACAACCTGGAGCAAGGACAGTCACGTATGGATTAGAAGGGCTATCAGAATTGAGAGATCCTTTCGTTTCCTTAACCATGTCCATGCGCAGCTTGTTGTAAATGTCAAGTCTGGCTCGAAGTTTGTTGCTGAAAAAAGCGATCGATCTGTACGACTTTAACAAGCGCTACATCATTTTGTAACACCTCAATAAAGAGTTGTTACTTCGTGACACTTCAGTGAAGTGTTAAAACACACATTAGAGGGTTAAAAACTGCTGAAACAGCAAGGACCCGTTAAGTCAGATGTTTGCTAACAAACTAGACGGTTCTTATTTTTCTACGACGAAACTGCTTTTATGTAGATAATAGGTAAATGTGTGTGCTGAAAAACTGCTACAATAAACAAAGAAAGTTTAGGCCCGTTTTATTTACACAGCTGCTTACCATATCAGCAATTTGTGGTTTGACAAACCCTGTCTACTACGAAGAGCAGCGATGTTGCTTGGTAATTTTCCAGACAGAACGTCAAACTTGTCATCTGACATCAATAATTTGATGAGTTTCTCTAACTTGGTTGCGCATTGCTCGATTCCGTCCACAGATGATAGAATTTTTCTGTAGGATTGCAAGAACTTATCATACTTGTCTGATTGCAGTTGCAATTCAGTAACGTGCAGCTACGTTGTTTTCGACAATTTTTTTGGCATCAGTTTTGGTGTCAATAAGAAATAAGCTATACTATCTCAGTTGTCCACAAAAAAACTTACTTTGTCCAGCCCAAACCCAAGAAAAAACTTTAGTCTCTGTTTATTTGAATGCTGCAAAAGGCCGAAATACGGTGCTCTGCAATCACCCATCTCGAGTCGAAGCACAAAGCAGCAGCGTGACTGATATACAACGATGCCAAAGTCATGAAAGCGCGTTATGACAGGGAGTCGCATTTCCGATGGGTAATTTTAGTTTGTTTTTTTTTCTCACTAAATTTTTTAGTAATTTTAGTTTTATTTTTTTTTTACTTTGAAAAGTTATTTAAAGATGTTTTTTAGTTTTTAAATCAATTATGACGCCCATTTTTGACATAATATAGCGCTTTACCTTTCGTAAGTAGCCTATTTTTGCTCTAACCCAAGCTTTGGTGCCAACCAAAAACCTGTCGTCAATTGCACGCAGAGTTGATTTTTCTCATCCGATTTGCAGTGGAGGCATGAAACCATTATCGAAATCATCATTTTTTTGCAAGCAACCACTGTCAATAACGATTGAATGCCATGCTTTTGTGCGCTAGCAAAATTACGGTAAAAAAGAACGTTCAGTAGAACTGGAAACCACGACTAGCTTGTACTTTACGTAATCTACAAGCTACAAACTGAGAAGCTTGCATTCCGTCTCCAAGCACATTACACTGTGAAACTAAGACGCCGCTTTCAACTCACCTTTCAAAGGGTTGTAAGCAATTTGCTTAAAACCTATTGCTGAACATCAGCTAAAATATGAAGCAACGTATATTGGTCTAAGTTGTGTATTTCAGCTCACGATTACAAAAACGCACGCTGACATCAAGCTGAGCAAAAACCTGAAAATCTCAGAAGTATCTAGTTAGCAAGTGAGAAGTTTGCTAAAAGCGTCCTCGTACCTTTAAGGTAAGTTTTCAACTGGATTTTTGCAGTAGGCTCTACCTTTAACTGCTGTTTCATAACCCTATTATACCCTAAATTTAGAGAGAGGCACAAAAATTTGAACCCAAAAAACAGGCTATACTTTTGCCCAACACATTTTTACTCAACAAACAAAATTTACCTCAGAATGGTACGTTATTTTCACAATCACGCACTTTTGAAATTTTGTCGATAGGTAATTCTCGACATGGCTTCTCAACCCTCGTTTTATCTCACTTCCGAACGTTTCATTCGGAAAAAATTAATTATTCCAAACAATTTGCTATTTTCAAATATCTTGGCAGGTTAGCTTTTCCAAACGACCATCCCTTTCGCTTGATCCTTGATAGTCACGCTCAGATTTTTTGTATGGTATGCTATAGAGTTTTTGCCTTTGGTTTTGCACTTCCTCACTACGTATCTACTTAGCTATTTTGGACCAGACGCAGTTTCAGGAAAAAACTCTAAAATCATTAAAATTTAGACCGATTGCGGCAATCAGCTGTTAAAATGTTTTATGAAACTAAATTTGAAAAGCTATGTATGTACATGCTTGGGGAAGACAGAATAAGGACTCGCAAAGTAGTTCTTAGCCAGAAAGAATTCAGACTCGAAACAACAGCTGAAGCTTGATGAACGCGGGTTGATTAAGTGTTATGATGCAAAAACGACCTTCACAGTCAGTTCAAAAACTCAAAAGACCTCTTTTGTAAACTTTGTAACCTAAAATTAAAAGAACAGCCACATTGGATTAAAAAGTATTCTCGGTCCTACACTGTATGCTGTTAAATTATAACATCTCAGACAACATTTGGTGCTGCCCCATTCCGTAGCTCTTTTTATTGAAATGGCGTAATCGATCAGTGGGTCACATAAACGTTCAGGTAAGTGCGCCTAATTTCATTTCATTGCCCATACAATAACCTAACCTTACCGTATTGGGCGTACTTATACAGCAACAGATCCAGTAAATGCAGCCACAACACAGGCCTTCATCCGAGACGTAAAATAAAAAGAAGTGAGCCTGATGCGCAGAAAACTCAAATATAGTGAGAAGATGTGGTTAAAACCCTGCTCAGGTATCATGGGCGGTCCGCTACCAGGGGCTCTTTCTTTTGTTAATTTCATATATATACTTGGAAAAATGTTAGAAACCTGTGCTCCCATGACTTTTCCTGATTTTCAAAGACAAATGGAATGGTGCTAGAGTTATTTTACAAAAATGTCCCTGAAAGCCTATATATAGGATATATGGTATTGGGTACTACGCTACCCAGGTTACCTGATGTGTAGCAAATTTCGGACACCTTACTAAATTAGCATTCCAGTGCAATTTTAGGTGCAAAACCTATTGGCCAGGTATGACCACCAATACCTTATGTGTGAAGAGTCTTCCTACACCATGACTTGATTTGAAAAAAAAGCGGATCTAACCAAGGCCTCCTCGAAAATGCTCTAGGAGGCCTTGATCTAACACGTGCATGACGTTTTCTACGCACAAACAAAAAACTCCTCTAAAAGACCCTTTTTGGTGGTACCCTGCGTAAAATTTGTATGATATGTACGTTTCGCAGCGCAGATAACGGATGACAAGTGTCTCAGGAAGACGTATACAAATTATGGGTAGCCTTATACCCTACTTTTATTGTGGCGTATAGTAAAATAAGGATTCCTGAGGAGGGCCCTCGCCAATTTTGAAAAAACGAAACACAATACGAGTGTTTTATTAAATGTGAGCAAAGGAAGATTATGCCTAACAATCTACAAATATCAAATAACTTTAGTTCGAAAAATTGTCGCTTAAAATTTATCTTTAAACGATTAACTTGGGTTTCAAACAAGCGCCATGATGCTGCTTTAGTAGTGAATGCTCCATTGGTGACACGAGGTTGGACAGGTTGCAAATTCCGCTTTCAAAGTTTTCGGTATGACTCGACCGGGAATACAACCATTTTACCAGTTTGAGTGACAGGTAATCAACTCACTGTAGCATTTAACCAACTAATTACTTTTTACATTTTATGAATTAAGAAAAAATTAAGTGGAAATTTTACAATTTATAAGTTTTTCCAGAAGATCTAAACACCAGAGAATGTCGTGTAAGTGTGTGAGTACGTGTACACAAGCGGCACATGCCATGCAGACTTAAGTACTGCAATAGTACACGTTGTATTGAGTACACGTTGGCATGGATACCATGCAAATGTTGGTAAAGCATATACAAGCAAACGTAGTAAATGTTACCCCGATAATTCATCACATCACAAAGTTAAATGTTGCGTCAAATTACTGACTGGTGTTGTGTTTCTGCTTCACTTTCACGATCTTCAACGGGAATTTCGTGGAAAATCTCCCACGAAAGGTCAAGTGGAAATTTTGACATCCAACCAATCATCATCTGCAGATCAACGTTTCTATTCAAAAAGAAAAAAGTCTTGGTAAATGAACCTTTATTTCCAGAAAATAGATGTTGTGTCATAAAGTAAAAACGCGCTTTAATCACTTTATATATATTGTAGTTAGATTACACCCTAATCACCATCACTTCATTACCAATTTTCTGTTGACGGTATTTCACGCATCACTGCTGATCTTAACTGCCTTGCGACATATTTTCCAGGTTTTCGTTTTCACACTTTTAAAGCAGGAAAATGTCACCAAATAACTGTTTTACGTATTCTCAAGTGCGTTGTTGGTGCAAGCTGGTAGCAGAATAGATGGGACAGGAAGGCAAGATTTGCCAATTTTAGCGTCCAAATTTTGTTTATGGGTCACGAAGGTAGCAGTAGGGAAATTAATAACTTTAACTGAAGGACCAGTCATCAACAGTGGAGACCAAATAATGAAAACCTAATGTACAGACAGTGAAAAGTTTTATATGCCGTTTCCAATGCTGTGTTGAGATGAAAGCTAGCTTTAGGTACATGATCTGTAAAAAGAAGAGTGAAAAGTGATGTGCTTCTTTTTGTTATATTTGAATAAAATTTTAGGACTGAAATGCGCAGATAACATGAAATCGATTTCCTATTTGAAATATTTACTGGTAGATTCGATGGCGTCATCTTGTTTGGGACCAACTACTTGAAAACAGATATGTGCAAGCCAGGATCATCGCAAAAGTCAAGAAAGCAGAGCCCGGTTGGCTGATTCATCGAAAGCTTGCAGGAAACCTCGAGCTTACAATTGTTGTTTCGTCTTTTACGTTTTTTTGGTTGCTCAGCACTTTTTCAAGAGACATGTATCGGTTTGAAAGGTCGTAAAAGATCTTACAGACACCGAAACGCAATGTTGAGGATCGCCACATAGCAATTTTTTAGTTAGAACATTTCCTTCACTACTAGTGCTTATTGGCACAGCTTTTTGCAAAAGTATTCTGTTCACTTACTTCACCATGCAAGATTCTATGTATTCTGTTAATTTATTGGTGATTTCCGATTGCTCAGCTGCTCTCAATAATTTGGTGTCTTCCTGCTCCGAATAGATTTCAGTGAGAAAATCTCCTTTGACTCTGCCGAAGTCGTTGTCATGCCATGGTATATCGTCTGTCTGAAACAAGCTCTATCTCTAAACGGTAGCACAGTATTTTTATTTCCTTTCAAAGTACAAGTTTTAACACGAATGACTCAATTACAGGTTGGTAATTGTTTAATCACAAGTCTTTTGCCCACATAGCATAAACCAATCTTGCCCTAGAATTATGACCAACAGATAAAGTAAATGCTTAACGACAAGCAGTTGCGCAAGGATGTGATAATTACTTGTCAGTGTCACATCTTGAAAATCCTTCATGTGGCATTTTGCTCCTGAACCCACAACCACCTTTTCAGACTTCACCCAAATCGTGAAAGTGAAACGAGTATATGTGAATGCAAATGGTTTAAGTATTTCCGGACGTTTGACGCCTTATCCCATGCGCGTTCACACATTCCCAGTTTTGAAATAAAACGTCAAAAGAAGACTGCAAATTATTGTTGCAATGTTTACGCTTTAGCCGTGTTTGGTAATTCACCTTTGCACAGGGGTGTCGTGGGGTGGGAACGCGTTCCCATACCTTTTTGCACTATAGTAAGGTTACTTGAAGATACGTGATCCAAACGATTAGACTAAAACATGGCTGCGATCTCAGATTTGCTAGCGACACGCAGATTCGCACTGCTAGTCAAAAGTCTACAGTGAAACAGGAAGATCCAGTGTGGGAATTCTTGTCGGTGAATGCTCACTTCATTAAAACTAGTTGGTTCACTCTTCCTTTTTATTTGGTGTAGGAACGGCGTTCCCACACCTTTTTTTAACAGTACACCCCTGGCTTTGCAACACTTGCGCTGGCAGGATCGTTACTTTACAAGCTCGCGCAAACAAAATACTGAAGTTTACACAAAGTTCTAGTAAACTTCACACAAACACTGTTGTTTTGACCCGAATTACTGCGTACTATGATTTGTACTAATAATCGATGTTTCACTTACTTTTCATTTCTGTATGAACTGCAGGCAGTGTTGCAACGAGTGCATTTTTTCTACCTTTGTGGTGTCAAGTCATGTTTGCGCTGTAAGTACTCAGCACTAAACCACATTTCAAGCGACAAAGCTTGAAACAAACAGCTCAGGTTGGACGAAAGACGGCTAAAGCAGTGAATTCGTGCGTCGTGTTGTGGATTAGTGCGCCAATTTTGTGCAGCTCTGTGTTTGGTTTCAGCACAAATCACACGGAAAATGATTTTGCATCAAGTCGCAAAAGCCTCTGAATTTTCCCTCGCACACCAGTTGCTTACAATTGTAATTTTTGATTCTTCAGACTTCAAAGCATAATTGTGTATGGTTGCCCGCTTGATCCGTGCAAATATTTTGTTAGATTGAAAGAAATCACTCAAAAAATCAACTCGCTGTCAAGAAAAAAATCAAATCAATTATACCACTGTCAAGATTTCTTTTCACAAAATTTTGTGAAAACATTTTATTTCAAAAATTGGATTAAACAAAAATTGTTTCCTAAATTTTTGTTTTTAAAATCAGTTTTTTCAATAGGAATTTTTTGAAACTGAAACAAAATTTTTTTATCAAAAAAATTGAAACAAACCATTTCATTAGGATTTTTTCCTCGTTACTAAGCCCAACTCCACCAACGAGCCCAACTGTGCCAACGATGTGTTTCCCACTGAAGCTGGCAAATAAAGCGTATTGCAAATTCATCTGTTGCCTGGTCGTTGCCTACTGCTGTAGGGTTCGTAATTTGCATCAGAATGGTGGTTGATCCTAGAATTAAACAGGCTAGATGTGTCAGATGCAGAGCTGGATAACTATGACATGAGTAAACGAAAACGCTTCCCATTTTCCAGTACTTGGTAGGTTAGGGTTAGAGCAGTGGTTCTAAATCTTTTCTACATATCTTACCATTTTATCAAACAAGATCACCAGATTTACCCCGAATACACTCAGTGGTGCTCATTTATTGAAAATATGAAAATAACAAACTCTTACAGTTTAGAATGATTTATAAAAATTTTCGTTGGCTGCAATTTATTGTTCAGTAAATTTACCCCTTTCGAAGATTAAATTAAACCCCAGGGGTAAATTTACTCCAGTTTAAGAACCACTGGCTTAGAGCTTATGTTGCCCCAAGTTAGAGTGACTATAGTTTTTTCAAGCAAACCAGGACAAGTGCAGATAGTTTTTTGCTTACTTGTGGTCGTTCCTTTTGTTTGCTCTTCATTTGCGACGCTGCTAAAACTCGTTTTGTTTGTTACCTCTATCTACTAACACGAGTGCGCTAAACAAGTCGGCTGAAGTCCTTTAGGGAAACCTCTCGAGGCGACTTGCGTGAGATATGGTTGCTGAGACGTTCAACAGACACAAAGCTTGTGCCTGAAAAATGTTCTTCAATAATCTTACGTAGCATAAAAAAAGTTTGTTACCGTGAAAACAAAAAGCAGTTACAAAAAGTGAAAACTAAAAGCAGTTACAAAAAGTATTTTGACCTTTTCTTTACCACTCTGAAGTGCACCAATTATGCGATTCTTGCATTCTTCCAGTTTTGTTAAAATCTTTGCGCGTTTCCTTAGAGCTTGCATTTCGTTCAGCTTCATCATTTTCGAAATGACTTGCGGAGAAACTTCAAGGCTATCAGCAAGTTCGCGAGGAAACAAGTCAGCACCATCATCTGTCAAAAAAAAACTTCTTGAGTGCAAACCATGAATTTTCAGAGAATTTTCAAAACATGAACCTTTGACATTACGGGAAAGGTGAGAGTGTGAATTATATAACATTAGAACATTGCTGGGTTTGACTATAAATTAAAGTGTATTGTGTCTTTGGCTGCAATAATCAATGACTCAAAGAAAACTGTATTCTGTCCATTATCATAGCCTTGGTGCGGTCTGCCTGAGGTTATCTTTCTAAAAATTTCGCTTTGCTACTGCAAAGGTGTCTTCACACAGAATCCAGTTTACGCGTCCGATCGTTTACGGGTAACGATCAGTTTATTACGTATTACGGAATACAATCACAGAGGAAGCGGGCGTTTTGCACCACTCTTTGACACACTACACAGCTTAGCTAGAGAAACAATGATGAAGAGTGGAAATGAAGCTTTGTGAATGTATGCATACACTGTAATAATTTGAAGGCAGGGTTGGAACAATGCTCTGCACAAAACATTTCAACCCAAATTGCTCATTGCTGCTGATCTCTTGCTTATTGGATAAAATGCAAACTGGAGCACATGGATGAAAATGAGACTCATAGTCAGTTCAACATTACTACAAGTCAGCACATACAGAGTACTACATTTACACCTTTGTAAGTGCGGTATACTCAGAAGTACGCTACTGTATTACTGCAAGTGAATTTCCGTAGAAGTCCAAGATTTTTACATTTGAATGCTATGTTCATTACAACTCTCTAATTTTTCTGATGACGACAATTTCACCAAGCCTAATGAATGTCAACGTATTACATGAAATGTCTACTTTCGTGTAGGTGAAACAAAGTGATATATATACGCACTTAATGTAATATAGACACTTATTCAAAATGTGTGTGATATATGCACTAAACCGTAAGTATAGGAGCATTCAATTTAATGGGGTACAAAGAATATTTTGCCCGAAAAACGTTTATGCGACAGACTTTCCTCCTACAAATTTTCTGTAGCTGTTGGCTACTCATCAAGTCACACAAACTAAAACACGAAGTTACTTGAAACAGTCTGTTGATACATAACAGGGGTCATCAAACTTTTTGACACTGCGAGCTACTTCTTGTGCACTGATTAATGAGCAGGCCTACTAGTTTTGTACACACTTCTGAAATAAAAATTTTACTCAATTTACGTTCAATTATTTTATTATTGATATTCGTTAATTTGAAGAAACTTATCATGCTAATGCTATATTGAGAACAGGCTCTCAGGCAAGCTCCTTGGTCCTTGCGGGCGACCTGGTGCCCGCGGGCACCACGTTGGTGACCCCTGATATATAACTTTTAGTTGTGCAGTCCATAACAAAAAGTACAATTTCATTAATATTGCTGAAAAATGTCGAAACTTAAGCACCCGGATTTTTTTGGATTTTGCCCAAATTTTCGACAAATCAAAAGCTTTGGGAGTGCACTTGCACTTCCAGCTCCTACACCACTGCACTAAACCAAAGCAAGTCTGCCTGTTACTTACGTCAACAACAGGGCTCCCACGCAGTAATTTCTCATAAACCCAGATGTACATGAAAAAAGTATTTGTCTACAAAAATTCCAAAAATATTAATTTGCAAAAAGACATATGAATGCCAATACATGAGTTGAAACGATGATTAAAATACTGATTTACTTATATTTCCTATTACAAATTTTTGTCTGTAGCGTGAAAATAAACATTTGGATCACTTTTCTGTTTCTCAAGACGTTTTATATAACGCTGGTGACTTACTCCATTAATGGCATCTCACTGATTCAGGCTTAGGTGTCCATGTAAGCCTTTCGCTGACTTCTTGACAATGCTTGTTTTGCCAACCTTCACTTAGCAGTCTCGGTTTTAGCGAGTTTGTTTTTGTAATAACATGATTAACAAGTTAAAATATTCGTTTTACTGATGCAGAAGAAACCATAAAGCATGGTCATTAAATCAAGAAGTATGCATACTCCGACTCATTTAAGCTGTCTTCGATGTTACGCAGATAGGCCTAATACCAGAAATCAGGGATAGATTTATTGGACAAGCACACATCTTCACACTATCGAAATAGCCTCCAGCTGATCTTCCGGCACAAGATTAGAAAACGTAAGGCCACATTTGCTATTGAACTTGGATATTTCATGAGATCTTGAGTAGCAACGGCAACTAAAATCCCTAAGCTGGCAACACTCCTTTCTCCAATGAAAATCATTTTTTAATTTGTATGCATAGCGCAAGAAATTTAAGCAATCAGTCATAAAATTTGCTTCATCAATTTTTTCAACTGGTGACGGAGACAAGGCAATGACCTGATACATCGCCCGTCCACCCAAATGCACATATTTCAATTGTTTATGCAACCGTTTTTTATTTACTTTTGTTGTAAGCGTAACCGCGCGGTTTAGGCTGAAGTAAATTGCCCGCAACCGCATGGTTGATTTTATATGAAAAACACAAAGTAAACAATTAAATAACTGATTTGTCTATGGTGGATTCACTGTTTATTTTGTGTTTTTTTCGTAACTTGCCAACCACAAACGTTAGAAAGCCAACCAAGGGTTCCAAAGATGCGGATTTTCGCCCAGTTTTTTCTTAAAGCACAAAGCTCCCTCTAGCGGTTGAGGCTCAGGGCCAGACAAAGTGGGCCAAAAAGACCACCACTATTATGACGTAACCCACAGAAAACTCAAATCCAAAACTTCCCAACTTTTTTTTAATCGAAACTTAAAAGACTTTCCTCATCTTTAGAGGGTTTGGACACCTCTCTAGTCCTATTGGCTGGCGAGTTATGGCTGAAATAGTCGAGGACTTTTGCGGTCCCTAAAGGGACACTGCTGCAGGAGTGAGCCTACCATTTTCCCTTAGACACTTCCCAGCTAGACTACTTCTATTAAGTTCTAACGCAGTATAGGTCTCGATCAAAACACTGGTTACTTGGGTAAGGCTAATTTCACACATGGTGTCAATGTGCATAACAAACTTGTACCTTTCAAGAAAATTCGATTCTAATGCAAGTCTGCCCAAAGAAAATCTGAACAGTTTTCTCTATATCGAAACAGACAGAAAATGACAGTAATTGAAGACAACAGACCTAATGCAAAAACATATCTTAAAACAAGAGGCAACAGTGTCTAGGCCAGCTATGTCCAACCCGCGGCACAATGTAAGTTGTCGCTGTAGCATAAGTAGCCTACATACTGACAACCTGTCCTTATTTTGATAATCTTAAAGATGTCATTTTTGATGCATGTGGTCCTCACTCAGCGCCACTTTATCACGGCTGTACTGCGTGTTGGGGAATTTCCATATGTCCACTGACACCTTGGTGCAAAACGTTTGAATATAGTGTTTTATTTCTATCCTTGTTCCATTGCCACTAAACTTGCCCATGGAATCACACTTATGGAGTGGTTAAAGGTGTCAAGCAGTGTTGCCATTTTAGCTGATTTGCTAGCAGGGTTTTCTCGCTGTTAGCTGTAAAATGTTCAATCTAGCAGTTAGCTGTTTTTCTAGCAGGCTTTTAAATACCGTTTGGCAGGTTTAGCAGGTGACGAATTCCTGACCAAAAATATGTTTCAACAGTTTTTCGAGATGAAAACGTCCATAGGCTACCTTTTTCATCAAAAATAATTTACCTTCTTTAAGACACTTCAAATTGGGCAACATCAGGTCTTTGGACAACCATCTGCTTTCATTCATTTGGAATTTTTATTATGAGGCAACGAAGCTGCTTCAAGCAGATAATTGTGTCAAAATGACAAGTAGCCGAATTACAGAAGGTGGCTTGGTGAAGACTAAATGATTTGCTTCTGTGCTTAGTGAGCGCGTTAGTTTAAATGACTACATTCCTTAGAAGAAAGTTGTTGGGGCTGAAGCATTGGTAAGTCTGTTTATCGCTGAGCATTGTTGTACTGTATAAACACATGCGACCATTTGAAAGAGATTGTTAAAAACTTTGTCACGCAAAAAGGAGGTAAGCTGCAAATAGTTGCATGCATCCCACAGATTAACTTAGGCCTACATATGTGACATACGTTGCTCAAAATGTCGACGGAAAAAATTGTGGGCCAAAAAGTGCGGTGGCCAAGACGAATATTTTCTGATTTTCCGCCCTTGTCCAGTGATAGTGAAGGTGCAAGACGAAAAATTGATACGCAACTTTATATATTGATTTTAATCACCTTAAAAATAGCAGATTTTTGGCAGAATTTCATTATCTTTAGCAAATTTTAGCTGAAAACTTGTGATAAGATTTTTAACAGAATGTAGCAGCTTTTTTGACATTATTTAGCAGTTTTATGTGACAACCATCTGGTATCACTGGTGTTAAGCAGTCGTTACCACTGCAGTTAGGATTCGAACGCTTTCAGTAGATTAGCTTAAACTAAATTAGGGTTTGCTAACATCAAAGTAGGTCATTCAATGTGCGGCCGTCATTAACGTGTCATCCAGTGTGTGTCCCTGGTTAAGACACAATTTTTTGTTCTGTAAGCAATTTCGGATGGACACAGCTGATCTAGGCCTACCATAAGCAGTGGCGTAACTAGAGGTTTGTGCCAGAGGGGGCAAAAGTTAGCTGAACGGGTCCCACTAGTTAACACTCAGAAAAAAGTGAAAAAATGATACCTTATCCGGATGTTGTGGATATCTATACTAGCTAAAACAACAAAACACCCTGAAAAACGAAAATAACAACAATCTACTGAAAACCAAAATAATTCTAAATATCAAAATGTGAGCCAAAGGGGGCCCAGTTTTTACATTTAGCTTGCCAGTAGGGGCGAATCGCCCCTCTGCCCCCCCCCCTGTCAGTTACGCCACTGAACATAAGCCGGTTCGTAAGCTGAAATTGGATTCTGTGTGAAGACACCTTAAACCTGGCAGAAGTAACTCAATTAGATTAATTTCATAAACAATGTCATTGTTACAGTTGCAACGTTTCTTGTTTTATTATAAGAATTCTGCCCATCATATGAAATTGAATATTAACAATACTTAGCCTAACTAATCTATCGAAAAGAATCCTTCCACACCAGTAAATCAGATCAGACACGATGTTTTTTACCGACTATATACTACGCGTGCTGAGAAGGCATCTTCAGCCCAAATTAAAAACAATCATAACTTACTTTTTTGAATTAAGCCTACCAGGCAATTTTGCCCACATACAAATAAAACTTGGTTATTGAATTTGCTGTTGTGCAAAACATACTTGAATAAAAAAGTGCAAACTATAGATATTATTACTTAATTTTTTTACAATTCTGAATGAAACTTTCAGTAGGTTATCGGTAGGCCAAGTTATTCTGTGGGGTGCATGCAAGCGCCTCGTTAGCCAGGAGCGCTCAGAAATATCCAGTTTCAAAATTATTTTACAGTGCTTTGCAGCATCTGCTGAGCAGCAATATTTACCAGTGAGTGCAAGTGCTTTTCTTAATTCGGCGAGTTTTTCACGAGCTTGCGTCTTCATCACTTCATCTTCGGAGAAGTCTGTTTCCTGCAATGGCTGGCTTGGTGGAACAGCTGGGGAAACGAATTTATTAGGTGCTTTCTTTGACCCTTTCTTCATTATGCCACTTCCCTAACAGAATTTCTCAGTACATATAGTGTGGAAAGTGATAACTTGTGGTATAAAAGTGCTTGCAGTAAGCTATCCACCCCATGTGTGGGGCGTTTGCACATGGTTTACTTCACAATATGACACAAGCACAGTGGAGAATTAAAGTTTCGGCATCATATTTGCAATTGTTTCATCATAAACCTAAATATACGTTCGCACAGGTCATGTGTTGTCCAAGTCCAATCAATGCAGTTCTCATGAACAAAGTCAAACAAACACCAACCGTCCACTCATCTAGGGCTATAGCTGCGGGTATCTTAGAGCAGTGGCGTATCTAGGGTATGGCAGGCATGGCACGTGCCATGGACGCCACTTTGATGGGGGCGCAAAAATTGCTTGGCAAAACATAAAATTTCTATTTACAGTTTCTTAAAGCTCTACTTTGCGCTCCACAACCATTTACTGCAATGCTGCATCAACACAGCGCCTGTGTCTAATGCAAGGCAAGGCACGCCAGAACCATCATGTATTATGACACAATTGTAGCATTGTGACACAACACGGTGGTCAGGCATAGTGACAGAACAAGAACGCTCGCTTCTCATATCTCCAAACCTCGTCCTTCTCACGCTATAAGAAACGCGAAGTCAGTCTGTGCTGCTGCGTTTCAGTCAGGCAAGAGAATATTAGTCAGAATCTACTTGAGACGAGTTTAAGCTCGTAGCTAGCTGCATGTGAGAATCTCACTGTTACGCAAATAATTTACAAATTGCTTGTAGTGCTGCAGCCGACTCCCACTTTAAGAAACTTATTTGATGACCATTACTGGCCGGTAAGGTTAAACACAATTCTCCAACAGCAGTTAGCATCGTTAACATACCACTTAAGCAAAAAAGTTAACTCATGAAAGAAGAGATTTGTTAGTCTTGCCCAGAGTTGGCTTTGTTCTGTTCAAATTTGGCTTTTTGTGACAGTCCCGCCTGCGAAAAACTAAAATCTCTATGTGTGAGAATTTAGGATCTGCGTGCAGTTCAGACGTAGATTGCAAGCAACTATACGAGAAGATTCTATATTGCGAAATGCTAGTATCAAGTCGTGCAACTAAAAATGGCAGCCTCCTGGCGTTCATATTTGAATAGGGTTATGAAAGCGTCTTTCTAAATCTCCGAATTGCTTTATAAACATTGAGACATTTCGGTCATTTGTGCCACAGTATTATTGAAACTCGCCGTAACACCATTCATTAGTCTATGTTTCTGACCGAATTGACTTAATTTATTTCGGTCATTTAAAAAACATTTGGGTCTATGACCGAAAAAAAACTAGTATACATGTTATGCATTACGTAAGTTATTGTAACATCCAAATTAAATCTGTTTTATTTTAAAAGAAACTATCGTTTGCAGTTGCAATATGCTGTGCAATTTTTTGTAAAGTTTACAATTTGTCAGCCAATACTATGTATACATTATGATAACGTTATTACTTTACGTTTTGATATTGTTTGTAATAAAAATAAATGATTATAGAAGTATGTTGTGGTCCTTGCTTGTGGATAATTTATACTGTATTTTATTTGCTGAAAAGTTTTAATCAAAAATAAACACATATTTTCTGTTTTAAAACATTTATTTTCTTCATACTTTATCTTCGTAAAAATTGTGTCTATATCTAATATCAAAATTATTTTAATGGACGCATATTTAAACTTTGCCATGGACGCCATTTTGCGTTGATACGCCACTGTCTTAGAGCAGTGCTTCTTAACCTTTTTCCGTTTCATTCACCCCTGCCATCGATTGCTGCATTCCCATTCACCCTTTTGTGAATGTATGGCCGATGTGACAACAATCATAACATAGTAACTCGAATGTTAATTGTTAGATCGCGGTATTTGCTCTATCCACAGCATGCTTTCCTCCATGCAGCAAACTGGCTACGATTTTCTAGCATGGTTTGATTACAGATTCAGCTCCGCAACATGGTTTTCGTTACATCTGCGCATGCGCTATTTGAAAAGAGGAAAGGAGAAAAGGATTTTTACGAGCAGAGCCATTCTCATTTACGACTGATGACCGAAGGAAATTTTACTGTTTGCACAAATACTTGTGCGGTTGCTTGAAAAATTGCGTTGACTTGTTCCAATGAATGCCATGTTTTTTGTAAATGACTCCACAGTTTCGAAAGATCTAAACACTGGTTGCTATTACACAGCATGCATTGACCCAACGCCTCATGGCTCAATTCTTCACTTTTGGGAAGAAAAAAATCCATGCAAGATGTAATCATCATCCTATTTCTGCCTTTTAATTTTTCAAGGGAGCTTATTCTTGACGCTAACCTTCCTTTTTAAACTTGGTTCTGCGAAGTTGGTGAAGCTGCCGGGTCCTGATCGGTTTGCTGTAATCTATAAGTTTGCATTTACTTCTGTCAAAACGAAGTGTTTTTTGTACGTTATTTCTTAAATTAAACATTCTGCTGGTATTACCTGAGATATAAACGTACATTTAATATTGGAATCAATACTATCTGGTAATAAACAAATATTACAAATAGGTCACTCCCGTCAGTGGCATACGCTTAAATTTTTCACGTGGGGGTTTCATTCAGTGGCATATGGTGGTTATTTGTATTTGGTATGGGCTGTTTATGACGTCACAATTTGACGTCATCATAATCATGTTTCCAAATCAACGTTTTGGCGAAATTTGTTGACACAATATACATATTCTTCCACACGCACTCTCCTTATTTTATGTGTTGTTGCACTGAATATAAACTATCACCGCTCCAAGTTAGGATATCGGAAGAAAGTACACTCAACGCTACGACACGGCAGTTCACAACTGCAAAAATATCAGGCTGAGCGTTAAAACAGGGGAGTAAAACACACTCATCACTATGTCAGAGCATTGACAACTACAATTTTTGCATTAAGTCGACAAATTAACAATCAAAAAGTATGCGGAAACAATTAATCTCCTTTTGGCAGGTATTACAGTTTTTGTAACATATCAAACTAAAGTGAGGGGGATTAACCGCAACCCCCCCACCTTACGCCCTTGGCAGACAATTTAAAGACAATGATTTCGGTTAAAGTGAACTATCGCGGAACACGAACCTAAACATGCGTAGTGGACGAAAGGTCTGCAAAAAGTGGTGAGATGGTTTCTGGACGCAGATATTATGGGTTTCTAGACCATATATAATCTAGATAGCCGCATTTAGTTACGTCTGAAAACAGTTACATGGGTTCGAACTTGAGGCGTAACAAGGACGACATTCACGAAAGCTAAGTTCGCTTGGTCCCCCTACGATTCCTGATAGCTAAGGTAATTAAGACAATAAAGAGGCATAAACTTTTTGATTGTTTTTTGTTGTTTTTATTTTCTAAAATAAATACACACGAACACTGAAACTCACCAATAAGTTTCATAAGACGTCCACTCCCGTAATGCTCTCG
>JGI24021J15306_10000789_pt1 | contig 27436 bp, 20 predicted proteins | sample Ectturendosymbi1_FD_15306 | JGI IMG/M metagenome (IMG submission 15306) | reverse complement strand
GCTGAGGCGACTGATCGAACACGGCATTGCGCGGCCAATGGCCAGCGACACCTGCTACAGCTGTCAGAACCGAACGGACTACCAAGAGTGGATGCGTAATCTTATGACAACTGACTTTTCGATCGCTTACGAAGTTGATTGGGCCCATAGTTACGAGCCGTTATTCGTGGCCGAAAAGCGCGCGGTCCCTGAGTTCGACGAAGGGTTCAGCCACCGCGACTTCGAAAGATTGAGTCGTCTTTGTGAGATGCACGTTGCCGGATGGAGGTTCTATGTTTTGAACTCCGGCTTCGTTTTGCGTCGCGGCTTCGTGCGCAAAACCACGACGGGCTTAATTGAAGGAAAGAACTTTGCAGAAAACATGGCACTTTACTTGGAGTTACAGAAACGCCTTGCCCGGAAGTACCCGGGTAGTTCGAAAAACTGTGATATTCTTCCACTGTACACGCTTTAATTCCGCAAATTACGTATCTTCGCTTGCCAAAAAACATGTACTTTCAAACGTACGCGCTTGTCTGTCCACCAGCGGTTTTACCAGAGTTTGTGGCATCCCCGAACAAGCGTTACTTCATCAAAAAGTAAAAGACAGCGCTCCGTCATAATGACAACGTTTTTCACTGTTTTAATATTTCTTATATATTGGGCGGATAAAAACGTAAGAGTATGGAGTATGTACTGTACTCACACTGTTTTTACAGGGAGTGTAATTCCTTCACACTCGACGAAAAAGGGACATAGCAAGTCACGTTAAAGGACCTTAAACACACCTTTAAACCACCGCAACTTAAAATTTTGAAATGATGTTCATGTTGAGAAAACCTTGAGTTTATATCTGCAGACCCGAAAAGAAATTCATGACATATGCGTAATCCAGTTGTCCCCGCTTAATAAGCCCATAATTGTCCGGTCCGGAAGTACTCCATTTATTCCTGTAATAAAAAAATCCGTTTTATCAACTCAAAACCCCGCTTAATAAGCCCAGTTTGCCAATACAATTGATGAAAATTGGGTGAAAAAGCTTTGCAACTCACACTTCTTTTTCTCGCTTTCGACGATTTCACACTTCGTTACGCTGCTGACCTAGTTCTTAATGCAACTGTTCTGACACAGATCGTTTATTTGTGCCGTAATCGCTAGGCAACGCAACTAGTGCTCTGTAGAATTTGTTTTCAAAATGGCGAAGAAGAGTGCAGACGAAATGAATATTGTTTTACCGTATTGCTCGTTACCTGTAATTGTTGTGTAGGGAAAGTGTGGGACTGATGAAAAGTATTGATTACATGATAAAATCGAAGTTACTGCAGATTTTTGACTTGTTTTCTCAGTGTTGGAAACTATGCCAAAGAGCTACGTTTTGCAACCATTTCCGTTTGTAATTTCAAAAAAGTTAATGTAAATGTCACCCTAAGAAAATTTTCGATTTTTGTCTCGTCGGTTCCCAACCCCTGGGACCCATGAGACAGACACAAAAGGGATCTACTGCTTAGGTATAAAAACCCGTATTTCGTCATTTTAATGAACTGTATTTGCGTGAATAGTACCGCATATACAATTTTGCTTATGACATTGTGGCAAAAAAACGTAGCGACTCAGTTAAAACGACACGTATGACAACTCCGCATTTAATTTCAAAACTGAACCAAGGCGCTTTGTTTGAGCACTTGGCAGAGGTGCTAGCAATCGTCAATTCATACCATTTCTGGAAACTGACGCAATGTCCTCTTTTTCTGGAAACGTAAATCCATTTTTTATTTTACGAAATCTTTGCAAGAACTTCACATCACAGTCACCTTCTTCGTCAGGACCAGAAATAATTTTTCCAATAAAAAAGTGACGAGAGGTATGTCTAAAGCCTTTCAGCCAATCTTCCCCAGCAAGTCCGTTATTCTCCCACGAAGGAGGAATTTTCTTGTGCAGATAATCAGCAAAGTGATATCCCACTTGTGCTTTTACCTTTCATGCCACTTGTGACTTTACCAAGTCCATACAACAAAGTGGCGCAGGACAAAAGGTATTCACATAGCTGCTTTTTCCCGCTGTCAGAAAAATCGAAAAAAATACAAGCGTAATTAGCGCTTCACTTTGCAAAAAATAGTTTGGAACACAATGAATACTGTTTGATCGAAAACCAATGTTCTGGTGAAATAAACAATGCAAAAGAAGGGCACAAACAGTGACGTACCTGATTGGTTGTGAAAGACTTCTTTACAACGTTCAATATTATCCCATCTCTAGCTTGTTAAAATATCAACATAAGGTGAACTTGTCCAACCCATGCTTCTTGCACGTTTTTCTAATGGAAAAGTTGTGTACCACGACATCTTTCACAGCGGCATTGACGGTATTCTGAGTAAATAAACCGCAGGCAGTTTTTCTTTACTTGTAAGCTGATATTATCCATATGAGCCTGCAAAAATATTGGACGCACAGTCTCATCAAAATATTTGGACGCAACGGTCTCGCCATAACAGTTTGAAACAACTTCCTAGCAGATTTTCTGTAGTAAACACGCCATGTTTCTCAACACAAAATAACATCTGTAGGACCGCCAGGCATGAATATATAGCCTTATCTCTAACTGCTTGAATATCTTGGGTAATAACATAAAAGCTTTAATAGCTGACTGATCCCAGGTCCGATGAGACGGTCGTGTCTCATTGGTCCCACTCACCATGACTGTTACGAGACTGCCTGTAGCTCTTGTCAAGGTTAAAGCATGGACGAACAAGCATTCTGCAAATGTTAGCTGACAACCCAACTTCAGTAAACTGCGTTATCGTATTCATGTGTTTAACTGAACTGTCTGAAGAGCAGTTTGTTCTCACTTTAAAATATATACTTTAGGGTGCAAAAAATATAACACTAACTTTTTCTCGTTGCTGGTGCTGCAGTCTTTCTACTCTCACAGCAAGAACAAACGTGCCAATCACGTTGATTGTCGTAGCCTCAAAGCAGAAAGCTTATCGTCACAACGTTTCGAGAAATGTCAATGTCTCATGGGTCCTTTTGTCTCGTAGGTCCCACACTTCCCCTACAGTGCTAATAGAATTACCGTGTTTCTCCGATATTAAGACAGGGCTTATTTTCGGATGATGTCTTATTTTGATATATCAAAAAATTAAGTTACAAAGTAAAAATTAAGAGATTCTAAACAAACAGGAATTACTAAAAATTATCTGTATTTACTTATCATTAAGATGTTTTTTATTCAGAAACTCGTTAACAACAATTTATTCAAAAACAAATCATATCATCATTCTATGGAATGTCTTGCAGGTCATCGGTTTCCAAAATTCCAGCGGAGTTTTCGCTTAACTCAATTTCCCACCAGTCAACTAGGGCTTATTTTAAGGGTAGGGCTCATATTAAAATCATCCTCAAAAATCATGCCAGGCCTTATTATCGGGGAAACACGGTAGCAACTTTTGGTGATAGTACAGTCGGCCATACTCATTTATGCGCATGGGAGTGGCGAAATTTTGCCCTTCGGTTAATAAGCCCAAAATCGTCCGGTCCCGAGGTGACAAGCGGGGACTACTGCATTATATTTTGAGACCATTATAAAAATATAAAAGGCACAACAATTGCGATGTAGTGAAAGCAGTGAACACCCACACTGTTTCAAAGGAGCTCTGGCGTAGGATGGCGCCTGTCACGGTGTATATACCGACACAATCTTATGTACGCGAAGTTAGGACTGGGAGAGTGAACGCGACGCTTGCCGACTTTAACCAACAAGCGAACACGAAGCTGAATCTTTTAGAGAGAGATTTTTCTTCAACAATTTCTTATTTTATGCTGCTTTCTCTAGTTTGCACTGATACGAACGGTTAAACCCATGCGTGCATTTAACTGTGGATCAATCTCTGACGTGCTACACGCGTTTGCATAAGCGACATGTACTTGGCCTTTTGATTTACTGTTTCGAATGCGCAGTTTGCTGTTATTATTCGTCTGAATGCTCGTATCTTGCGTCTTGCACAGAAAAATAAACTTTGGATAGAACTTCAGAAATTTTTTTGTTTGACAGAAGGCCAGGATACAGGTTGGCAGTGGCGTAGCCAGCGCAAAATTTTGGAGAGGGCAAAACATTTGATTCTAGGCGAGCAACATTATTTTGTTTGGGATGCCGCCTCTCAAAGCACAAAATGACTAGATATGGCAAAAATTGGGGGGGCTTGGCCTCTGGCTACGCCTATGCAGGTTGGTAAACCCTACTGTCGGACTGGAGAAAAATATTTCCTCGCTGATTTCTGAAGACAGTGTTGTGGTTGTACTTTTCATGGAAAAGAGTACGTTCCTCGGCAAAATTCATTACAGAAAGGTCACCATTTCTATATTTTACCTCAACATTATCGAGCACATCTTTCCCTTCGTTGTCTTTTCAAGGATTATTCAAGTTTTGCGCTTATTTCTAAACTGCCATTGCCATGATTTCCTTTTTCTTGAAAGAAAAAACGATTGCCATTACCCTGGAAACTTTCTCTACCATGGAATCAACCGCCACTTATGAATCGCCCGATCTTCATGCTTTTCTCACGGCCAGGGGCGGTTCGCTAACAACTCGTGACACCTACCAAGAATATGCTTGTAACACCGCAACGATAGACAGTAGTTGATCAGCCGAAATTGGACTTGAGGAATTGGATCAACGAAGTCAAATTGTGTCATGTTTCGAAACTAATGTGAAAGACACATTTTTTCTTTGAGAATATTTTGCCATGGATACAGTTACAGTCCTCAAAAATGTATTATTTCGTTGGAGTAGGTCTTGCTGCCTATGTTTATGCAACTCACTTCGAGATCCTGCTTGCTCACGGTTATCTTGACTACAAGATTTGCCTCTAGCTCAAAAGTAGGGTGACCATGACTGAGCTGTTTCAAACTGGCACGTTTTGCCAGTTATTTAGTCAAAGGTTCTAATAAGTAGTGCTAGTTGTTTATCTCCGCTGTTAAGATAACGACGAAATTCTAACGCGGGCTATGGCAGCCCTTATCTATAAAACATATATGCACCTTCTTTATTCGCGTACCGAAATTTTCTCTAAAAATAAAAGCGAAGACCAGAAAATGTCAACAGCTCACCTGTTTGCGGATTACCTTCCTTCATTCCGACAGAATGTAAACGTTTGATTCTGCAACTGTAAGTGATCACATTCTTTTATATTGGTTCTGCGAGCCTGACAGTACAGGTCAAGGGGCTGGATGTAGTTGTCCAGGCCTGGTTTCCCAGGACAAGAAAAGAAACAGACATGGACGCAACAGTGAAACAACGACAGTTCCGGTCAACCTAGGACGTATCAAAAGCGGATGTTGGATGACGAGCGTTTTATATTTATTTATTTTTTCTATTTCAGTGCCTAAAGACCTTTGCAAGAAACCATACGAACCTTCAGTATGATTCGTAAAGCAGAAAATGCAACAGATAACGGACAATGCTTATGTCGTCAGCAATTAAACTTTTTCCTAATAATTTACGTAACTGTTTACATGGTATTCCAACACCTGGTGCAAAACATTTGTTACTTCTAAGGGAAATGCTTTGTTATTTATGATGTAAAACTATGCAAGAAAACATTTTATGGGGCTAATATCATCTACCAGTACGCTGGTTTGATGCACATCTTGCCCCAATCACAGTTGCACTAAAACAAACTTAATAAATTAACTTAATTTCCAGTAGTTATACGTCTTGTATAAACCTTCTCCTGCGATTTCTGTGACAAGCACCGTAATAAATAGTCGTAGGCGACTGGAAACCAACAGGAGCAAAACCAGTTGCTGTTGCATGGCACATCCATACCGTATAGTTTGTCCAACAAAGGACGATTGCAGATTTACTCCGTTTTTGCGCCAGTTCGCTTTAGATTGTTTTTAGCAAGTGTGTTTCATTGCATATTCCACTGGAGGTGAAGAATTCCACATGCTAAAATTGTGGGCTATGATAAATTGGCACTTTTTACTCCAGTTTGAAGCACATTAAGTTAGTGTATACGCTGCGATATTTCATTAAACAGTAGCCCAAACACGGTCAGCTTGTGAAATTTTAGGCCTGACCAGTGGTTCTCAAACGGGTGCCACTTGGCTCACTAAGAGAGGAATACTTCATTCCTGGGAGGAAATTTTTTCCAGGGAGGAATTGGTGAGGAAAAAGTGTGGTTAAGTTTTTAATATTTGTTTATTCAACGCGTAAAAAGCTGCACGAGTTGCTACAGATGGGAATGTCTACAGTACGCAAGCACAAGCTGCTTTAACTGCAGCGACTGACGTTATGAGTCTGTTTGGTTCATAATCGTCTGGAACCAAACACAGGTAGAGTGAAATTTTTGCATTTATCTTTTTTATGATTTTTGGTGGGGAGGAATTGACAAATTTTGGTTTGCAAGGGAGGAATATGCAAAAACTTGAGAACCACTGGGCCAGACAATTGAATAAAGTTTAATAAATTGTGACGTTTTGTTCCTGAGGAGTTCTACCAAAGCGGATAGGTAAAAGTTCTACGAAACAGTGCAATGTATTTGAAGGACCCCTCGATGCTGCAGCGCGTGACGGAATGCAGCATCAACTCCTTTCACTTGAAATTTGCTCCGTGCACGTTACGCCGGCAAGTATCTCTCACCTGTAGACAAGAGTATGTACGGGACTTGTCACCGTTAATGTTGTAAGTCAACATAAGACGCCGTACTTGTGACGTTAAGGGCGCGACCGCAGATTGACTACAAACACCTGATATCTAACAGTGGAACAGTTCTATAAGTTGAAGGATCGACAAGGGCTGAAAAAGTGACGTAATTGCAGCTTCTAGTCGCTAAATGTGAAAAATGCGACTGGCTGTATCACTAAATCGTGAAAATAAAAAAATGTTGAACTTTCGCACCGAAAATTTATTTGCAAGATTTCTTAAAGAAAGTTTCCTCATCGAAAAATATGGAGTATGAAAACACAAAATTACCAAATTTTGTCTAAAACCGATGGTCGCGAAGCCGGAGGTTTTTGGGTGGAGTCGGATTCCTAACAACAGTAGGAGTCAGAGTCAGATTTTTTGTCCGACTCCGGATGTCCAGTTGGATCATTTTTTACATCACACTACTAAATTGGGAATTCCTGTTGAAACGGTGTAATTTCTTTGAAACGTTTGTTGAAGCAGAGATTTCTTGCTGTGCACGACGATTTTCATTGATTTAACAGCCAGATTTCATTCCCTTTATGTTAAGGAGTCGGAAATTTTGGACAGCTGGAGGCGGATATTTTACCTCCGACTCCGCAACTCTACTAAAATCTATGCAATCACAAAACGTTATGGTCAACCAAGTAAAATGGATTTTGTGTCGAGGCAACTTCGCCAAGGCGCGCAAAACAATTCAAGCAAATCTTCGGTGTCGTCAAGTTCTACCATATTCCGCATTTGCGACTGGGTTAGGAAGTTAAGAGATTGAGACCAGGCTTGAGATNCGGTGGGACGAAGCTGGAAAAATTTCATGAGACTTTGGAGCTAGCTATCTCTCTAGNCAGATTTTCCAGTAAGACCGTGCCACGTCACACACATCAAATGGCTCCTTAACTTGGATACAAGCTAATAGTTCAGCAAGCACGACGCTGGGTCGAAATTTTTGTTGTGCCTCAAGCTTACTGTGTTTCAGGACAATTCCCAAACAATCGAACTGAAGGCAGCAACAACAGTAAAGAACCGAACAGATCCCGAAGAACAATGTGTGAAAAAATGTGGCTTCCATGCAGAATCATTTGCGAATTTTATGTGGGATTAATTTAAAACTTATCTCTCAGTTCGGTTGTTTTTGGTTACCCATAAAACGTCAAAACAACTGAAACCACATGCACACGAGGTCGTAATGTCATTTACATGTCTTTACCTGATATCAAGGATCATACTGACGAGGACACTGCCAACAACGATCAATAAAAATAGACTTTATTCGAAGGAAATTCCGAGGCTAAAGAAACGTACTAAATACAGCCAACCACACCTGGAGACTCAAGTCAGGCGAATGAGAAAAAAATCACGGTGACCAGTTAATTGCACCAATACATGCAAAAAGATTTTACGAACGGAAGAGGAAGAACTACACAGAAAAGCGAAACACTAAACAACGGGGTCGACTTCAAAACGACGACGGCTTAACGAACAAACCGTAACATCGGATCGAATGCCGAGATCTACTCCCAAGTTTCGGCGAGCAGTTCAAAAATGACGCAGTCCTTAACCTCAAGTGGCTCTAAATTTACACGAACATGACGAAGAACACAACTACGGACTTCGCCCACAGCAACTGCAATTGAAAATCAACTTTGCATCAGTCACAAATACGCGAAACACTAAAGCTTCTCGTGCAGTTCTTTCAACTTCCGGTGGCGCTCTTTGTTGAATTTCCGCTTATCTTGTCGCGTGAAAACGACCGGGCTGGGAAAGCGCGGGTCGCTCTCTTCACTGCTCCGTTTGCCCTGGGTGGTCAGGTCGTCACGGACAGGGGTGGATTTCCGGCGTGTGGCCAGCGATCGAAGAAGGTTGCCGTCGTCGGCACCGAGGTGCTGGGGCGGCACCATGCTGGCGATGGTGCGTTTCAAAACAGCCATCTCTTGCCGATGGTTCAGCAAGCGCTCGAGGTCGCAAGACATCACTCTCTTCGTCTCGCGTAACTGCGGAAAAACGAAAACAGTGCGTTGCAGTCTGGATTAAAGTAAAGTGGCTTCACAACGAATCGAGAGGTGAAAAACATAGAAATGGTTGGTGCAAAACGTACAACTGGATTAATTTTCCAAATCAGCTGCGAAACCCACATCTTCTGAACACACTTCAATCACAAGGTTGAACCTACGTGCAAGTAAGTCGAGACGATCATAACAGGCTATTTCAACAGATAGCCCTGTTGTGGGGATCGCTTATGTGTGGGCTTAACGTTTTCGGATGCAGATTGCCGCAGTTGCAAACTGCATTTCAAATCGATTGAATTCAGAATGTTTTTTTTGCTTTGTTCATTGTGTGGCGTTGTTTATTTGCAACTTCTTTGTTTTTTCACAATAATATCTCACTTGCATTTTGTCGTTTTACATAAACTTGTGGGGACAGCGACCCAATGACAGCTACGGCCGTCGCTTCCTACCCATTCATTCCTGACCACATGTTCTCTACGTCAGGGGTTCTCAAAGTTTTGGTGTTATGGAGCCCATGAAGAGATTGACCATAATTTACGGAGCCCCACAATAGATTTCTAAAAATAAAAACATAAGTAAACGAACAGCTCGCGGAGCCCCGAGGTTTCTCTCGCNGAGCCCTGGNGCTCCGTNCGGAGCACTTTGAGAACNTATGCTCTACGTGATNNGGGTGCTAAATAAACTGAACTGAAAAGTCTGCTGCAACGAACACAAATCTTATGATATGCACCAACAGTNGTTAANAGATCTGAATAATATCAACGCGGGCCCTTCGCAGACGGGTGCNCCAAAAACAAATTAAGCCAAANTAAATACAAGGTTTTCTTTCGCACTGCCTGCAACATTTACATGGTTACGTACTTCTTCATTTTCGATTTTAAGTTCATCGATCCTCTGCTCCATGTCAGCGATCATGCCTCGCTGGCTTTCAAGGTCTTCGTCTCGTTTCCTCATGCTTTCTATCAGGTAGCTGTAAGGTTGACGCGTTTCTTCCAGCAGCTGGTTTGCAGTGGCAAGTTTTTGGGAGAGCTGAAAAGTACGCTTAAGTTATATTTTCTTATAAAATGCTTAGGTTACTATACTATGAAACAGCTGCGGCAACGGCGAAACGAACCAGTTGCAGTCGGTAAAAATAACAACCGCTGTGTGCGGACTGCAACCTGCTTGGATGTTGGCACCCTGGTCATCAATGACTTCATCCTAAAGAAACCGTACGAATCTGATAGTTGCCAATCGTTTCATCTGGCATATGTTCTCGAATTACAGGTTTTTACAGGTACATGAGCATCATACACCAGGTGAGGTTGCAGTGGCGNTACCTTCTCAGNATCTTCGGTTCTCCGCTGAATTTCGGATTGCAAACCAGTGTTGATTTTTTCCAGTTGTAGAACTCTGGAAACAAAGATGTGATCATGTTCAACTTCGACAAGATAGATATTGCGAGATACCGTCAGCCAAATTTCCTTGAATGTCTCGTCAAGACAAGAAATCAGACTTCTTTATCCCACAATTTATGCAGAACCCACGAAGTTCCGGAGTCACGGGCTTTCCGTAGCGGCCATGCTTTTTATGGAGTTACACACAGAGCACACGTATGTAGCGATAACTGAAGTACCTTCGGGCCAAGTGTACGCTTTGCTTCATCCGCTGTTTTGCTGTAGTCGGAATATTGGCACCGTAACCGTAAGAGAAAAGCACTTTCTCGGCTTCGTTCACCTCTCCGTGGCGGTCGCTGGCGACTTCCACTTCTGCAGCTTGCATTACTATGTCGTCCATCTCCTATACGACGTACTGAGCTGATTAGAGACGGCATCTCCATCATGCAGTCATTAAAGAACATGAGCGGTTTAGAGTACATCGAGGAAGGGAAAAGGTCAACAAACCCTAGGTAGTAGAAAGCACACTAAAGAAATTAAGATGCTACAAGATGGAGAATATCATCACATCATTTCCAACACGAGCTTCATTCACATCTCCCTGCGGTAACTACTAACGGTCTTTCCAACAATTTTGCAAAAACACACGAACAATGTCTGTTGGATAAATGTTGTCACCTTCTCGATTTGCTCATACGTATTCAGACGAGCTCTTAGATCGCGAACCGTCACTCGCAGTTCAGCGTCAGTTGCAGCCGTGCTCCTCTGCAGCTCTCCGTAGTCCGCGGTTACGACTTCCAGCTTTCGGGACAAACGTTCGTTGTCTTCTTGGGCTTTGTCCAAGTTCTTGCACGTCTCTTCGTGAACAAGCTGCAGCACAAGAAGACGCTTTCACTGACAGTGACACAAACCAAAAACAGAAACAGCGTTTTCAATTGATTGTTCTGAAAACGCACAGACCCGCATTGCAACAAACTGTTCTCTTCAAAGCACCGATACCAACTTCAACGCAATTACCAGCTTATCGAATCAGCTGTTAACAAAATGAACTAATCTTCGGTGCTTCATTTTTGTTTGACACATTCGAACGGCAAATATAGGAATAAGCAAAGATAGAGTTGATGTGAAATGAAATGAAGAGGAAACAAAGTTTTTTTGAGTATTTTAGTCGTTACGATGTAGTACAGCAATGGGGACATAAACACTGCTGGAATATATTCATAACTAGGATGCCAAAAAAACGAAGTTATTCAATGGACGTGCCGTAAAACTTGGTAATATCAAATGCAGTGCCATCATGCATAAACACAGCACAAGGGTTGAATGTAAAAATATCATATACCAATCAGGAAAACCAAGCAAATGAAAGTATCACATTCTTTGAGACAACAGATGCAAAAACAATAAGGCATACATCGAAACATGGCTAAATAAGAACAAAGTTATTGATATGCGATAAAAGATCTTTAAAATGTTTACAGAAGGTGACATGGGGCAAAGACTTTGTTCTATTTATCTGCAGAGTGCAGCCACTCTGAAACAAATAGTCTTTTTCCAGCATTTGCAGAAACTTTTTGCATAAATTAATTTTTATTGTTAGCGAATCTGGGTTAGAAAGAATGCACACATGATGCGCTTTGAAAAATTTTTTCATATTTTGGGTAACCCACTGTGACGTAGTTGTGCATCAATTTTGCCATTCAAATCGATAGATATCCTTTAACTTCATTAAGATTTTTATGAAAAGGACTAACGCGACAACTGTAATTACTAAACGTCATTAATCTTAATATATTATTGTGCAAAGCGTTTAATGGCTGTAGGACGGAATTGTAAGCTGGCACAATACAGCATAGCAGTGGTTCTCAAACTTTTTGAGATCGCATACCACCTGATGTTCTTTTAATGTTGGAGTGTACACCCCTGGTTTCAGAAGAACGTAATTTGCTCAAAATGTACGTCAGATTAATATAGCAAATAAACGAATTAGCAACATTAGCATAACACACGAACGAATTATAACACAGTAACGAATTAGCAAAGCTTTTCGAATATGACAGGAAAGCTGCTCGTACCACAAATTTACCACAATTTGACAACCACTGCAGTATAGTAAATGACAATAGATAAGGCTTTAATAGAAGATCATCTTAAAAACAGTAAAGGAACGGATTTTCGAAGTTTAAATAAGAAACGAGATGCACGCGATAATGTAGTTCTCACCAATTGTACATAAGAAGATTTTACAGTCAGTGAGGAGGTCTAAGTAATCAATACATGACGTTTCTCTTAATGGCACATCGTTTTAACTACTTGAACCGAAAATAGGACAGTGTGGGTTATCCATGGTTTTTGAAAGACCTGCTGGTTAGCATGTAAGATTTTGAAGTATTTATTGATTGGTTATTCAGGTTTCTTTTTTAAGGAAAATGTTAGGAAGCCGGTTCGGATCTGTAGGGACCCGATTTCTCTGATTCTAGGGACCTGATTTTCTCTGATTTTAGGGACCCGATGATAATTTTCTCTGATTCTAGGGACCCGATTTGAAATTATAGGGACCCGAATCGGGTCCCTAAAACGCCTTAAAAAAACCTGGGTTATTTAAACGCATCCACTTGTCTACTTTAAGAAGGTCAGAGTTTACCGAAAAGTTCAGATCATTCAAATTTTTCTCAGATAACAAAGGTACGTGTCATCAGCATAAAGTACAGTGCGGGACTTAGGGCTTAGTTCTCGCAAGTAACGAGAATAACAATGGTGGGATTAAGGCGCTTGCAATTATAGCATACCTTCAATGGCATTATTAGACATGAATGTTATGGCTAACTGACTTAAATGTAACTGGTGAAAAAGACAATGCTCGATATTCCCATGCAGTAACATTTTAACGAGCTGCCTTCACCGCTTAGCAAGGTGACGAACCTGCAGCCGGTCAAGTTCGAAAGTCTTGATCCTCGCTTCGTTCTGATAATCGGATACACGCGCGTCTATGCTCGACTCCAGCGCTTTCAGCTCACCGGCGTACATCTCACACCGCTTCTCCGCCTCATCCCGGAGCTTGNCCGACTGCGCAAAACGCACGCAAGTCACTGAATGCCAGAAAATAGTTACGACCGGACGAAGTCACATGCTGCCACCTGAATATTTGACCCTGCAGTGCAGCAGTTTGGTCAAGTTGGCACAAACCTTGCGAATCGCTCGGCATTTGCATGGTTTCCTCAATTTCAAGGTTAGCATTGAGCCTGATATCCAGGCTTGTCCATGGGAATCCCATGGGAAACATCCCATGGGATGGGATAGGCATAAATTGCTATGGGATGGGAATGGGACAGATAAATATGTCCCATGGACAACCCTGCTGATATCGCTGGAAGCAGATAATCCAGCTCATAACGGTTTCCTGGAAGTCACTTTGACAAGCAGATATTACGACATGGCGTGCAACACATGAAGTCTCACGGTGCAACAATTTGTTTCGCCAGTCCTAACACCAAAAAACGTAATGTCATCACTGTGGACGTCAGCAGCATGCGAGGTTTTAGCTCTCGTCATCGCCAACTTTGCGTCACGTGTAAAACATGCAATTTTTTGTAAAAAAATACCCTCTAGTACCTCAACAGCAAGTTACAGCAGACAAGCGCAAAGCATCACTAAAAGCAAAATCATTGGTGTGGTAAGGACGTGCAGCTGCTCGTTTCTTCTTACTTACCCCGAGGTGCAACACTCACGATTACCTGGTCTCTGTCCTGCATAGCAATGTCCCTCGCCTCCCTGAGATTCCGATTTTCCCGCTCGAACGATTCCCTGGAGCCGGATCTGAGTCTTTCCAACTCGCTTTCGGTCTGTAACCTGGTATTCAACACCGGTGTTGAGCGCGCATTGAAACCACTCTACACAAACGTGCCACGAAGCAAAACACAAACTGCGTTTAACGTCTTCAGATTTAAAGTTGTTTTACTCCCACCCATTATTTCATCTACATCGGACTGCCATCGGGGCTTTGGTGCGCCAAGATGCAACCCAAAAAAACTAACTCATCCGAGATAGTGATGCTCGTTTTTCCAGTTTTCCTCCACTGGTTTTACACTCGGCATTCTTCTTACGAAACCAACCAATGCGAAGTGCGGATCGCGTTCTATCGCCTGCTCGCAGGTTAGCTCAACTGTCTGTTACATACCTAATTCGATCCAATTCCGTTTGGAGCCTTCGTTCGTACACCACCCGCGCTTCGTCCCTAGACGTGGCATACTTCTCATACAGTTCTTCTCGAGCCTGCTTGACTTGCTCGAGTTGGTTTTGCGCGCGGCGTAGGTTGTCTTCTGACGAATCCAGTTTGGCGCTGGTCTCCGACAAGTTCTTTGTCAGGAAATCCTTGTCCTGAACACAGATAGGAGTAACTAAGCGAATTCGCAAACCAAAGCTACGAATGCACCCACGAGATGAACCTGTCGAAGGAGATGAATAGTTTGCTGCATCGAATCTCTTTCCTTCTTCAATTCACTCAGCTCTTTACACGAAGCCAAGTGTTCCGCTTCAAGGTAAGAATGCTTTTTTGTGATGTCTGCAAGGCTTCTGTCCAGTCTGGAAAAATTTGCATCGTTTTTGAAGAAGATTCACAATAATGCACTGCATTACATCATGCCAAGATGCTAGCGAGCAGCGACCCAACGGTGACGCCAATGTCTGTTGTACGAAATTCTAAAACTGAAGACTCACTGCAATAATAACTTGACCCTGAAATGCAAACCTGATAAATGCGCACTTGGCACTGAAGTACAACAGCATCTTGAAATATTTATTGGTTTAGCAACAGATCCACACAAAAATTTGGGAAAAGTTTCCGATTTCAAACAATTTTCTGTCTATATCTTCATTGGAGACAGGACAAGTAGTACAGTACCACAAATAAAAATGCAAAGAGCAAAACACTGTACTACATCGACCGTAGAGATTTCCTGAACGGTCAATTAAGTTTTGCTTCAGGACGTAGCCAAATTTTTTGCTTTGCTTCAAGGGAAATAGTGACGTAACATTTACTAACAGAAATAACATCAGCTGTTCCAAAGTGCATGTCACAAGCGCAATGTACACTTCGCACCGACAAGTTGCCAAATATGTGTCTTTTTGTGCATGGTGCGTAGGAAACAAGCGAAACAAAAGAAGAAATACATTACCGAACTGCTCGCAATTTCAGAAGCACAGCAACCTGGTCCTCGATCAATCATGTTCTCACAAGCAAAGAATGAAGTACATGAACAAACGCATTAAATCAAGGACAGTATTGCTGACATTGTCCTCTTGGGTGAAAATCAAATCAAAGTTCTGGATGTTACTTGACAAAAAGAGCAATGAATATCTGGTTCAAAGGAGCACCAAAATGGGTCCACGATGCAGTGGTAAAACATCCAAAATTCGTTGTTTGTTATGATGTGGCCAGTCAGTTGATATGCTGTTGGCGGCAGGCCGAAGCCTGAATTATGCTTCTTGCCGGGGCGGTTGAGGTGAACGCTCTTGCCCAAGGAGCACTACAGCAATTCACACAGTGGGCGTGGATGGAACACCCAACCTTCCTATTGAGAGGTGGACACTTTAGTACTGAGCCACTGCCGTCCAACTGACAGTTTAACCAAGTACAGTCTGCTTAGTCTTGCCTTTATACGAAAAAGTACATGTTTTCTCAAGAATGAAGTTTTACTTCAGAAACAAGTCGTTCGCTGATGAACAGTTATACTTTAGACAGGCTGTGATTTTGCAAAAAACGTTTTAGCTGCAACCATATTTCAGTTAATTCTGGAGCTTCTGCTCCTTACTAAGGTAGGACTTGCTCTGACATACCACAAAAATCTGCGACAGACCCACCAGCCTGGCTAATTTTCTGCTTTATTTTAAACTATTTTTCAAAACACGAAGTCTATTCCGCCCGCATAATTAGATAGGTTGCAGTGGGACAACTGAATGCACATGCTACAGTAATTCTACCAAGTGATGAAGCAATCATATATCAAACTAGCAAGCAAGAAATGTAACGTCGTTTTTTCAGCGTAAGTTTTATGAAAATTGATATTTGAAAAAGGAGCCGCGTCGGACCCAGAAACGTTTTCTGGGAACTGGTTCGGCCCACTCATGGGCGAGATAACGGAGAATGGGCCTGTCTCGATCATACGTTCTTACACTCTGTTTCAGCACTTAGAAATTAAAAACAGTGACATCAGTTTGGCATGTTTTTTCACTAGCATGACACTGCGCTCCGCCCGGTCGATTTACAAAAGGTGTTTTTTCCTACAAAACCTTGGGAAGAGTTAAAGACAGGGTTTTCACTTCATGTCTGTTTCAGATTGTATTACCTTCTATGGCAAAGCAAGTCACAAATCACACCAGTATAAAGCATGCTGTGCAATCATTCAATGGGTCATACACGTCGCACATCTTCTTTGTTTTCGGTCTACCTCGCACAATTAAGTGCGGACAATAATATTCACTTAAAAAATCCTGTAGTGATTGTTGGTGTAGTGATTGACATTTTTTGTTTGTGACGTGCACATTCGTTTGGCAGTGGCACGATCAACAGTTTTGCAGAATGCCGCGCGCTTTTCGCTGCGGGATGCACGTTGAGAGCGATGCACGTTGATTGTTTTGCTCATTACGTGTGTTCCGTGTTTCGCTTCTCTCGACTCAGTTCCCATTTGGTCTGGGCGTCTTGAGTTGATGCGTCTTGTTGCTACATCAAGTTTCCAGTTCGTCTGTTGCTGAGATGACTAATGAGAAGGTGCTCTCGTTTCTTTTTCATACGTTTGCGTTTTCCATGAAAAGAACTAATTCGCCTGAAACTACTTTGTCTGCGGTGCGAGCTGAAATCTTAATATATGATTTATCCAACAGCGATCACGCCATTTCTGCGGTAGCACCCATGACAGACATTGTCCACTGCCAAAAAGGAGAGAGTGGAATGTGAATATTTCCCATAAGTCTTAACACGCAGCGGGAACGTGCAGTGCAATGACTGGTGCAAATCTTGTTGGTGTTGTTCAGACAGCCAATCAGCACAAGTTGAGTACTGTGAAATTTCTAAATACCGTTTTGCAAGTCTTCGGTTTTATCCCAATAGGAATTAAAACACGTCTACTTGTGTAAGAGGAGATCATGAGTTCCCTACCCTCTGCACCACTCTGGAAACACGAATCTGTTTTAAGAAAGAACTTTAAATCTAACGACATTTCTGAAAAAAAAAACATACAAAAATCCGGCCATTTAAGGTACTTGGATGCCACACACCGAAAATTAAGTTTTGCTCTTGACACAGATGCAAAGAAAATGTACCCGTGTCGGGCGTTTCCGCTCATGTTTGTACAAATGTGGTATGGCCTCCTCTGCGGCCTGTGAGTGTGCCGCAGAAGAACAAACCGTCGACCATGCTGTCCTCCAATGTCCAATCCATCGACCTCCCCATGGACTGCACGGCCTGACGGTTCTGGATGATGAGACAATCGATCGGCTGCTCAACAACTGCCCGAGATCTAGTGCGGCCAAACAGTGTATTGTAACAACTTGCTCAAACGACGAAGAAGAAGAAGTAAATGTACATCAGATATCGTTCGTGCCATCAGAATGTGCAAGTAAGCAACCTGAGGAAATGTATGGCAACTATCGCACCACGCAACGTGCTGCACTCCTAACACCTTTGTGTTGGTCACGTGGTTTTCGGGTTAAAGACTTGAATTAAGAAAAAACTTTACAACATTTTCCGAGCCCAAGTATTCATGGAGGGGAGGATAAGACCAAAAACTGCTGCTCCTCCAGCATCAAACAGCCATAATGTCGCGCTGCCAATCGTCAGATTTAACTTAATATTTCAATATTTGCCGCAAAACACACAGTATCGTAGTAACAACGTGTTTGTACACTGTAGCAGATTCACATGACACAAACGTCGCAGGAAAAATTTTTATTGGAGTGGAGAACAAGACCGAAAACAGAACCTACCTATTTGCTCTTCCAGCGTGAAACAGTAATGTGTCGCACCGCCAATCGTCACATTTAACCTGATATTTTGTACAGGAGTAAAAAGACGCTACAAAGTTGTTGATTTGTGACCGAAGTATAGCGCTGATAAAATGAATCGTTTTCAAAGAGACTTTAAAAAGCTATTTGGATCGATGCTTCATCATAGCACATTCACTGACAGAACCTCCCTTTCTCCATACGTGCGGAAGCCACTTCATGAAAATTGCGAAGGAAATTGTGAAACAGAGGTAAGATCTGTGATGTTGTCACTGTCAACGTGAACATATCTGTCCCTGCAGCCCTGCATGCTATAGCAAGTCAAAATCTTGGACAAAATTCTTTGTTTTTGTTCTTGCAGCTTCAAAAAACATTTTAAGCTTGGAATGCACCTGATTGGCACCATGTTGCAAAGTGAGACATTGAATGAATTAGGAACAATACTACGCCGTGTCACAGTGCTTTGCACTACAAGTTACGCAACACACGCCAGAGAACATTTCAATATTTTGCAAGGTTTTACCGAAGATTGACCCGGTGCAAAAGACATTGAAATCAAAAGGTAAGCTTTTGCCAGTGTTATTGTTTTGGCAAATTCTATTTCATCTGATTAGGGTATCATGAGATAATATACATTTTTTTAAACAAAGCGACTTTCGAGATACATGCAAGGTGTTTTCTTTCGGTTACAGATCGAAATCTTTTTGAAATGACCGAAAACAATTTAAGTCATTTCGCCCATTTGATGATTCAAGGAACAGCAAGTACATGTTTCCTGACTTCGTAGAAAAAATAAAACTTTCTGTCTGCCCTGTTGCCTCTTGTGGACAAGTGTTTTACCCTCTTGTTTTTACTAGGTACATATGAAATCATGTGTGGATTCAGCGCATGACTGTTGATTACAAGTAACTTTAAAAGGAAGGATTATGATTTATTTTTCCTCCCACTTTTAGGCAATACTGGACGAAATGGACAAACGCAGCTTTATAAGGAGTGAACTGAATATTATGAGTCCATCAGGCAACACCTTCGCGTAATCGCATAAGAGCAAAATATGCAACCTTGAATTTTCCTTAATTCGAGTTCCTTTTTGGAGTATCTGCACCAGGAGAATACTGTATATGCGTCTTTGGCCTGCAAGACGTTTTGTTACAACAACCGTACTCAAGGACAGTTGGAAAAGTCGCAACAAGAATCATAACGGACAAGATTGCGAACCAGAAGATTAAAAAATCTTGCGGGAATCGCCGTTGTTGTGTAGCATGATATTAGCAAATCACTTTTTATAAGATTACGAAGACGGTTTCAGGAAAAACAAAAAAAACGCAACATGTAAGCAACAACAGCGCGTTTGAAATGCTAAGAAAATTTATATTGTTTAGCTTGGTATTTTGTTTTACAGATTAAAGGATATGGAATGTAACGATATTGCTGGAGAGCAATGGGCCAAACGAAAACGTGAACGCGATGGTCTTAACAAAAACATTGGCATTTACTTGCAACCACCATCAAGTGGCTGCTGTGCAGCAACCAAAACAGAAAGGAAGGGAAAATCGCTGTGGATTTTGAAAAAGAATCGTACAACTCAAAAGTAAACTTATTAGACAACTCCGCATCTTGTTACGGTAGACCTATACCGACGTTATATTTTTTTTCAGATTGAAAGCAGATCGTGCACGCAATACAAAAAAGTGTAACCTTGTAGCTGCCGCTTTACGTCATATGTCTTACCAAGTTGTTCTGCGAATAGATTTTGCACGGGACTGAGTGGCTTCATTCGGAGGTGACAAATTATAAGACTATATAGTGCAGTTGGTTGATCAATCAACACTGCAGTTTTTGTCATTTTTATGCTACTGTGCCTTCAGCGTAAATGACTCGGCCCGTTCACAAATTTTGCGCGAGTAGACTTTTCTTTGACTGCTACTTCAGCACTTGGTGATTTGCAGGTAATTGACGCGATCCTACTTTTTATTTGCCTACGTCATCCCGCACTTTGCCGTAGGGTCAATTTTCCAAGATGTGGAAGGAGGAAGGAAACATACAAAATATCTGGTAAACGCTCACACCTTTCCCTTTAGTCTTCATGCATAGCTGCATTGAGCGCTTATTAGTTATGCCATCTTTCTCTTTCTGACAGGTGGATTTAACAAAACTCGGCTGAATTTGTGGTGTGTACAACAAACAAAATATTCATTGGGTTGTGTTGGTAGGATAAAGTGTCTACGAACAACAGAAACTTTTGTGAATGTCACAGTTTAGATTGTAGAGCTTACTTGACTTATTGAAAAAGCCTCTATAACTTCAACACAGGTTATTTATGTGCCAAGTGAAACTGTTCATTACGTTGATCAAAACGGAGTAATGCCGCAGAATGAGAGGCGGCGACATCGCAATGAAGGAATAGTAACTTTAGTTAATCACGCAAAATCATCCTGAAAGCACGATTAAGTAAGAATATTTATTATTATTTGGGCCTAAAACCGAGAAAAGCCCTGAAAACACAACGCGTAATAAGTTAGGCCCAATCTAGTCGGTGCATATCCAGTAAATAAATGGTGCTCTGGAATGTTGCAACACCGAAAGAAAAGAGGTGACCACAACTGTGGTATATTCTGTCTGCATGTACAGCAGCAATGCATGAAAGTGAGTTGAGTGATCTACTACGAATCAAGTAACTTCACTCCACAGGTGAAAGAAGCAAGGAATCAACCGCAAATTTTTATTAGGAAATCGATTTCACGTAACATTATGCACCGTCAGTCCTATGATCATATTCAAATAGAAACTTAACAAGTGCAACGAAAGTTTGTTTTTCACAGATTGGAAACTGGCCACTGTCGACTCAAACTTGCACCTGCGGTACCACTGCGACCGCTTTGAAACAAGCAAGAAAGTCATTTGCTGCAAAGTCACAAGCATGTCCCGTAAGCAAGCTGTCCAAAAAACAATTCAGTCTGGTACGAGGAAGTGATAGTAGGTTTACCAGAAAAAGGGGTAGCCCGGGTGAAAGTTACGCGTTCATAAAATGCTTCGTTGATTGTGATTAGGCTGATGTTGAAATGTAGGCAGGCTATCAGTTCTTCGGTAGTACAAAATATACTTCTTTTGGAGCAGACGACAATTAATGACATTTTCAACGTGTCTGAAAGCAAAGATGCACACCCAGACGACATTTGGGTTAAGTTGTAACGTTTATCAGTTGACAAGCTAGACATAAATCTATTCCTACATCAAGACGAGAAAAAACTGCAGAGTTGCGACTGAAGTGTGGGGGGAAAGAGGCCTAAAACTCTTCTGGCCACAGCAACCACTTTTACTCACATATATCATTTACGTTGGCATTACTAAACTGGAATGTAAGTGCCACTTTAGCAAAATATACTAAGCAATGGAAAAGCACAACAGAAAAAACGTCTGGACTTAGAAAAATTTTTAAGGAATGCGATGGTAGCGGAGACTAAAAGATTTAACAAATGTTCAGAAAAACGATTTTTTTCTGTATCAGATGGTATCACGATAGATGGACGGAAACGAAAGAGCAAAACCACTGTGAACAAAAACGTGGCGAGGTCCGTGCTGTGAAATATCTCAACGAATGCAAGTTCCGAGTTAAAGCAAGATAAAGCAGAAAGCATTTTTACAAGAAGATCTTCACCAACCAAATCAGCTGAACACACCTCAATATCGCCTCAGTGTCCCGACGATGGAGGACTCTTAATTACGTTGAACTCGAGTTAGACAAATACTTTTGACAGCCCAGGTGGTGTGAATTATTCGCCAAGTTTAAAATCCACCTTTCTGATGAAATTCTGTTGTTTCGACAAACAATTAAACCTAGAAGCCGCTTTTGGTTTCGTTCTACCCCCATTAGAAGTTGTGCCCGATACCTTAGTGTTGCATGAATCTGCTACAGTGTACAAACACGTAGATACCAAGATCAATGTTGGGTGTTTTGAGGAAAGTTGTTTTTTGCAAGTTTGAAATGTTATATTTTTCGCATATCATCATGTGAGTACACATTTTCTGACGCGATTCGCGTTAACTCCACCTTGCAATACCGATAATGTCATAACGCCCTCGAAATTCTCTTATTTACCGATTCTGATGTGTAATTTTATACCATGAACCTCGCATCCAGTAAAAAAGTTGAGCTAGTGTTAACTTGGTCTGTAGTTCGACTCTAGGCCGGGTCATGCCACGATCTGTACTGTGATATACGCATACCTCGGTGAAGACCCGTTGTCTTGGTCTGTCTTGCCATTGGAACACCTTCACAGAGGGCAAAGTGCATGCAGCTGTGGCATAAAGAACCTCTGCATCACCTTAAACAAATCTCCGCCAAGGCATCGTTGTGCATATGGTCTTCTCGTGCATATGGTCTTCTCATGCACATGTAGTTAATGCGTTCTTATGTACGTGGACTGTGCATGTGTTTATTAACTTGCGCAACGGCTCATTATCAAAGCATCACTGTGCAGGCCAAGTACTGATCTCACCCTAATTTTTTTCCCAAAAGTGCAACGGAAAAATAACCTTGACGGAAGCAGTTGTCGGTAATCAAAAAACCACAGAACTACTCAATTCACGCCAAAGCCAAATTTGCATCTCTAGCCACCATTAAATTGTTGCGTTTAATGACCATCAAACAAACTCATGCTGTACAGATCCCTTCATAATAACAAACAATCTTCAGCCCAGGTACGGGAGAAACTAAGAAATAAAACAAAATCTTGCCTGTCTCTTTCGCTTAAAACGCTGTCGAATCTTTGCGCCTTGCCGGACCTTTCATCGAGGACTTTTCTGGCGTTGTCTAGATCGGATTTGAAGGATTGAAGTTGAACTTCAGCATGAGACCTGCGTCGACGTTCCTGCGGCGAAAAAACGTAGTTGCAATGGATGGAGGGAATGCTCAACTGCATCTTTGCTTTCAAATCAACGATCATGGAACAAATTACGGAGTACTACACGGATGCAGTTGGCAAAGAGCTCGTGGTTGTATATTTTCGTTGTTCACTAAGCGATTTGCTTAATTCTTGCCTCCCCCATCGTCATCTGACGTATGGAAAGCTCCGTTCTAGTGGCGATCGGTACTAATGACCTAATGACGCATCGCATTGTTTGTGGTGCATTATTATGCCAAATGTTGGAACACGCAATTGAACACGTCCAAGCTATGGCTCATCTCGTCTCTAAGCACCGAAGCACTACAGGGAGTTGCACACTTGGTTTCGCTCCTAAAATCGACCAGTCACTTACAGCAACTCATGTTCAATTAGGCGCGGTGAAAAGCTAGGTTGGCACTAACCTCTAACAAATCTTGTTCGCAGGAGTGTAAATTATTGGACAGTTGGGCGATGTCTGCAGATAGTTTATCCCTTTGGGTTCGTAAATTCTCACTTTCGATCTTAAGCGGCTGAATACCTTCATACAACCTGCGAAGAACAAGAGGTGAAACAGGATCAACATACATGCTATAGCAGTTACACTAACGATTCAATGTATTTTGCTTTGCTTCATTCAGCATGGTTTCGTAACGTTAGCTGAGTTTACATGTGGTCTTCAGATTAGTCTCAAATTCACTCACAACTTTTTAGTATTAGTCAAATGAGTCAAACCTCTCATAAAGCGAATCTAGAGTGTTCAGATATGAGTCATTTCATAAAACTTGAACGGGAGGTGTAACGTTGTTTCAGAATCTCTTCGTTTTCATACGTTTTTGATGTTTTTGCCTAAATCAAACCAAAAACTTGTTTGATATTTCATACGGTTCTTGAGTTATATTTCGTATTGAGTTTTCGTACTATCTCTGCTTAACTAAAACACGTTGGTTTTCACGGGCAAATTAAACAGCACATCATTTTACCCTTTTGTGTCCATAAAAAAACGTAATGACGTTTCCGATTTTGCCAAAACGAAAAATGCGATTTCAGGTCGTGCGAGATGTCCAAGTAGAACTAAATGAAATATTGCAGCAAAAGATTTCGCCTCTTGCTCAAATTAGTGAGTGACAAATCTAGCATCGATGATAAATCAGTCTAGTAAACAACAACTCGTATTCCACGAATTTTTGCTAACATAACCCTCTACGTTAGAGTTTGAACTTCAAATTTTAAATCACTACAGATTTGTCCTAACTACATGTGTTTATGTTGCAAACCGCAATGTGTGAATTTTGTTGCAGGTGCACAGTGCTCGGAGATATCATCACAACCACGTCCACTACAGCAGCTTTCAGTCGCACCTGGACATAAAGTTAGCCACGCTGTAAATAATTTGACCTGGCTTGAATACAAATTTTATGCTCACAAACATTCTTCATGCAGGCCAAATTTCACTCTACAGCTCCGATTGGGAATAGAGTTTATGTTTACCTGATGAGAAAAAATTGCTCTCTTAAGGAATTAATATAGGAAAATGCTCCTTTTGAGTAATGAAAATCAAAATGCATTTAAACTGCTGATACTTCGTAACACCAACACAAGTCTAGTAAATATAGAACGTGCTAGTACATAAAAGTGAATAGAAAAATCTTTATACCTTACAGAAAAAAACTCTGCAACAGTCAGGTCATCAGTCGGTTGCGATTTCAGCTCCACATACTCGCTTTCATTCACAACATTGTCTCTTTGCAACTGTGCTTTGATGTTGGTGGCCTTTGCTTGCAGTCTTCTGTTGTTCTGTTCCAGTTCCCTTTGTCTAATACAAAATTCTTAATGGTGGTTTATTGAAAAACAACCACACAACTTCAATCAATTTATCACTAACAATCAATGTAAACCACCAATCAATCATTAAGACCAAGTTTTGATACCAAATATGTCCGATATGCCATTACGATTCAACGCGCACCGAACAGTCGCTTTCTCCACACAAAATTGGCGATGATGATGTTCATGAGACTGAGCCTGAACCCAAAAGCACATATTCTTTTTGTTCACGTGACCACTAGGTGGAAATTTGGCTCGTCACTGACAAAATTGAAGTCCAAGAAATAAGGATGGTCTTTGATTCGCTGACTCATGGTTCGCACAAAGGCACGTCTCTCAACCTTATTTGCATTTGTCTGAAGTTGTAAAATATGTATCTTATATGGAAACAGGTGAAGATCCTGATGCATTATGCAAATAACTGAACTCCTTGAAAGATCTTTCTCCTGGGACAAACGTCTTGTGCATTTCCTTGGAGACTGCTCCAAATACTGTCTCACAGACACGATGTGATTTTCCTGTCCTGTCTGACCTTGGCCAGACACTGTGACCTTTGACGTCATCCTGTACACTTTGTCTCTCTGAAGTAACCCAGTATCCAGGAGGCGCTTTGCTGTGAGTCGGGCTGGAGCGTTTCTGCCTGGAAAGTCCCTCCGTAATGGTCGTTAGTTTGGACAATTGATTTTGTTGTGAAATAGACTTCTGCAATCTTTCTCTCCTGCACGGAATGTCTAGCTGCTTGATCCATTGATGCTGCGACATAAAACTTTGGAGCTCTAACTATCATCTACCTGGAAAACAGAAGCCTGGGTTAATTTGATATGAAATCATAACGATAATAAAACCGATACATCTTTTTCGACCATCCTGTATCAAATGCAGTGTAGATGTTTGTCACAAGTAACTGCATTAGAGGTGACGTGTTTTAAAGCAATTTTTGTTTTTATTGAAACACATGTGAACATTGCATTTGTTGGACAGAATATTGTTTTTTTCCTGCATATTTAAAAATTCCTGCATCGTCGTGTCTCTCCTACTTCTGGCCAGTGACCAATCTTATTCACACAGAAATCATCCTGCGACTTAAGTGCTGGTTACTGACGTGCAACTGCACTTTTTTAAGTTTGTAGGAAAGGACGTCCTTTTTTGGAAGTAACATCATTTCCAGTCTTGCAGAGAGACTCAGTCAGATGAACTTTTGAGTTCTTTTCTAACAAATCATTCTGTCAGTTTGTGGAACAGCGAAGTAATTACAGTCCCACCAATATAAAAGCCAGTCAGTAACAACAGCCATATCCAGCAAGTGAAGGAACGGGTGACAATACTTTTTTTATTTCAAGCGAATTCTGTAATCAAATATGAGAATATCTACCAATTGTATTCTACCCTTGTACTGGTTACATTTGTTTATGATTGCTGAATTACAATGGTTTGATTGGTTGTTCTGTCATACCAGTCAGTGGTGAGCAGTAGCTGTGTACTGGCTCAGGTATTTGCCAATGTCTCAGCTTGATTGTCAAAACATTTGCAACTCGTACATATACTCAATCAATATTGGCAGACTTTTCATCGAAGCTAACTGTTCCTCTCTTTTTCAGCTCACTGTCACTTTGCAAAGTGCATCCAAGTAAGGGGTGGATCTGATGGTACTAAATGCAAATATTTTTCTTTGGCTTAGTTGTGCCAAGTACGTTCATTGAAGCACAAAATAAGATTCATGTTCGCTTCAACCACAATATTCAAAGTTGCTCCAAGATCAGGAAATATTTCAATTGGTGAAGTTTGGTGAAGTGAGTATCACATGGGACAAATAGTTTGCAAATCCATTTATGAGTCTTTTATCAGATATTGCTTGATACAAGAACAGCAACTGTACCATTTGTTTATCTGCACATAATAGTTTTTCTGTGCCAGTGGCTGGTATTCGGCTAACAAAGAATCAAGCAAAGCAATGTTCAAATATTGAAGAGTCTGTAATGGCTAGCACCACCCATGTTGACCATATTCTCAGTGTTGTTGAAATGTAGTTTCTTCATTATTGCCTTCCATCTATTACAATTCATTATTTCAGCAATATCAACGATTCAGGTACAACATCCCTATGCCCAATCTGTTTTTATTTGGTGACTGCAATTGGCAGTAGGCCCAAGCCTGAATTGTGCTTCTTGCCAGGGCAGTTGAGATGAACGCTCTTGCCCAAGGAGCACTACAGCAATTCACTCAGTGGGAGTGGATGGAACACATAACCTTCCTGTTGAGAGGTGGACGCTTTATTACTGAGCCATTGCCACCCAATCTGTTTTTTTGCTAAGATATTTTGTTCACTGAAACATTTCAGTCATTTGTCTCACAGTTGTGTTAGACTCACTGCAGCAGCGTTCATTACCCTATATTTTCAGACATTCTGACCAAAATGACTTAATTTTTGTTGATCATTTCAAAAACATTTCAGCCTATGACCAAAAAAAAACAGGTGTCCAATACATGTGGGATCTTGGAAGTTTGAATGTTGACGTAAACATACAGCAAGCAAAGAATTGTTCCAAGTCATGTCAGGGTAAACAGAGAGGCTGGTTGGGCTCCAACCATTAGGTGGTAGTATTTCGCTGAAGTTTTTACTGGAAACTAGGCTACAATCCAAGTCTTTTGATACTTTGGATGACCTGCTGGGGTTTCGGGTTC
>JGI24021J15306_10000788_pt1 | contig 27436 bp, 15 predicted proteins | sample Ectturendosymbi1_FD_15306 | JGI IMG/M metagenome (IMG submission 15306) | reverse complement strand
CTGATGGACAGATGAGCGCTGAGTGGAGCAGGTGTCCAGGCTTCATGGCACGGCGTCTTAGAGATGTATGGCTCCTCTGCGACGAAACTCACAGGTTGGATGCCTGCGAGGATTGGAAAGTTGTCCACTGGTGTAGGACGCAGGCATCCAGTCACAATTCGCAAGGCGTCGTTGATGGTGGGGTCAATAAGGCAGGTATGAGCACTGCGGCACCAGACAGGAGCGCAGTACTCTGCAGTAGAAAGGGCTAGGGTGGCTGTTCACAACATTGCTCCAGCACCCCAGCCAGAACCAGCAAGCCGCCTCAGGAGTGCGACACGTGATGTTAGCTTCTTGCGAAGTGACCCAAGGTGTCGGCGTACGTGAGCAACCTGTCCAACGCTACTCAGAGGTAACGTCATTGGTGTTAGATTCTGACAAGGGGTGTGCTGTCACCACTCTTCTTCTTAATGTCTGTATGAATTGCATATACAGTCACAGACAAGTTGACTAGGAAGTCACAGTTGGGAGCTGCAAAATCAACTGTATATATACTTTTTGCCGACGATTTGATACTGCTAGCATCTTTGCAACAGAGTGTTCAGCATACATACTATCGGTTTTCTCAACCAGCTGCATGTGACCAACATGGAATGAAAATCAGCACTAAAAAGACAGGTATTATGCCTCTGTAGAGACCCAAGGCAGTGTATGTAGCAACTAGCAAGTGACGGCAATGCACTGCCCAGGTGGTACCTAGGGGTGGTTGCAAGTGATGTAAGGCGGAACAAGGGGATAGATACACGGATTGGTACAGCTTACGCAGTTTTGGGTGAGATTTATCACACTGTGGACACAAAACGGGAGGTTTAAACACTGCAAAGCTGTCATTTTTAAATCGGTCTCTGTTCTAATCCTCACCTATGGTAATGGATGTTGGGTAATGACTGAAATTGCTGTCTCAAGAACAAGCAGCAGAGATGGGATTTTGTGAAGAGTTCAAAGTGTGACACTTCACAACAAAGCACACAGCTGTGAGATTCATGAAGCGTTTAACGTTGAGCTACTTCTCCAAAGCGAGAGATTGTAGCCAGGTTGTTTTGTCCAGAATGCTCCACAGAAGACTGACGAAGCAAGTCCTGCTGGCTAACCCATGGGAAATCAGCCCAGAGTTTGTTCAAACACCAGGTGGAGTGGCTACATCTCAAACCTTGCTTTGTTCTGTCTTGGTGTGCAGCCAGCAGAATTATCTGAAGTTGCTGTTGACTATGGGCTATTCCAAATCCTCCTAGGGCAGCTGTCTGCGCAACCCTCCCTGGTGGAAAAGTAGGCATAAAAATTAACGAATGAATAAAATTTAACAACAGGTTGTTGAGCAACATGCTTTCTTGATGTGGTATAGGTACAAATAGTGATGTTTTAGTTAACTCCTCTTACAGTCTAAGAAGGGAACTATTAGATATAATTGGTATGGTGTGCAGACAATTGAGACTGTGGGACCACTACATTTGAGAACACATTCACATGAGACTTTTTCATTTGAGACCACATTCATTTTTACGCCATGTTAAAGTGAAGCTGTTTTGATTTACTGTGAATCACAGTTTTATGATCTACCTTCCACTTCTTTGCAAGAGACCTGAAGTTTTGCAAGGTTCTGCCCTTTCGTGTTCAAGGTGACTCATGCTGCTTGGTCAATGCACGCGCACTTTATAACATCCCAAAGACCAGAAAACACTTCGCACCTCGGGTATGGAAGGGAGCGTTGCACCTCTGAAATGTGATTTAGACTACGTCAAAGAATTCATGTTTTGTGTTCCTGCCAGTTTCCTTCATCGAGGCACCACAATAGTTTCAGTTTTTGACTAAAAAATGAAAGACGAGAAAAGAAAAAAGGTCTTTTTGCATTGTATTAAGAAAAATGTCTGACGTGTGACCTCTACAGATGCGACTGTTTTAGCAGATAACTTTGATTCGGAAGAAAAGCAGAATTCGCCAAAAATTTTGAAATGACGATCATCATGAAACATTTAGTATAAATGAAGAAGCCCCTGCATCTTCATTTTTTTCAAAAAAGTGGTTGAGAAACATGTTCGCATTATTTGGCCCAATAGCAATGTGCTATTGAAGACATGGTGAGATTTTTTTCGGAATTAATGTTATCTTCTAAAACAGTTGCATTTGTAAAGATCACGCATCAGACATATTGCCCATACGCAGTTAAATTTCTCTTCTCAAAGGCCATGAAATTTGATTTTCTCCTGTGATTGTTTTGACCAACGCAAAAAGACCTTTTTTTCTTTTCTCGCCTTTCATTTTTCAGTTACAAACTGAAACTATTGTGGCGCCTTGATGAAGGAAACAGGCAGGAAAGCAAAACATATAATTCCTTGACTTGGTCTAAATAACATTTCAGAGGTGCAACGCTCCCATCCAAACCTGAAACATGAAGAGTTTGCTGGCCTCTGTGGTGTTTTAAAATGCGAGTGCATTTACAAAGCAGCATGAATCATCCCTGGACATGGAAAGGCAGAACCTTGCAAAACTTTAAATGTAAAGTCCCCTTGCAAAACTTTACGTCTTCTGCAAAGAAGTGAAAGGTAGATCATAAAAATGTGATACACAGTAAATCAAAACAACTTCACTTCGAAATGGCGTAAAATGAATGTAATCTAAAATAAATGTTCTCAGATAGAATTGGTCTCAATAGTCATGGAACCAATTGGTATATATTTCGCCTATTTCATAAATTATGTGTCCTGTATTATGTATGCAGAATATCTGTGACTGATGAGAGAGTGATGCGTCCACTAGCATATATTTTCCATTTGTGTACTTGTGGTATTTCTATCTCATAACACTCAAGCATACTCATATGTATGTAACTGTTTTTGTGTGTTATTGCTTTTTTTCTTTCTTGTGCACTAATATGAAACAGGACGTGGACTTAGAGTCTGAGATGAAAAAAAATTAAATTTATGTAGAATAGCAGATAGTATACTTGTGAAAGTTCCGAAAGAAGACATGGTATCAAGGGGACACTAAATTCAGTCCATAGTTTATATTATTTTGTCCTGTTTGGGGAGGTTGAAAGATTGATTGATTGTTTCATATGACTCAGCTAATAAACAAACAATACAAAAAGCGATCATGCAAAAAAGTAACTAATATCAGTGGAAATTAGAATAAATTAAAACACAATGGCAAGAGGATTGATCATTGTAAACACAGATTATCACATGTGATTGGTAAAGGACCATGGGATTCATCTAGTCAACCAACTCTGTTTTTTACTTATTGACAAGTATTAGAAAACAATAGTTGGAAATAAAATAAGTGCAGTTAAAAAAACAAACAAACATAGAACATAGTTTGGAAAAATTACAGATGAAGAGAGCATGGCTATGTGCTCAAAGGAGTGGATCTAGTTTAATTGAGGAAATTTGTGTGGTTATAAATGCTAAACACTGTTTTTTCAGAATAGTTAACATTTTTTTAATTTAGATAATAGTTTATTCTGTTTGTGCTGCCTGAAAATTTTGTGGCTTTGGCCTCATCTGGCATTTCCACATGTTATGAACTAAAAATGTCAGACAGAAAACGAAGAAAAAACAAGCATGAGGTAAGTTTTGATCAATTTTCAATGAATCATACATGTGATTTTATGTTCAAGGAATGTCAAAATACTAGCTGAGTCTTTTCAGGGTTTGAACAGCTCTCTCTAGTGCTTTCAACGAAGGAGTTGGACCGTCTCTAAGACACATGCAAACTGCTTAATTTTAGGCTGATTTCAAAGTACGATATATTCATACGCCGGCAATGAACTTGTTAAACGATTATTGTTTAATGGTCACTTTTGGCATTTCAAAACTCTTTTTTTAAATTTAATTAGTTCTATTTATTTATGGTAATCCAGGACAATCAAACCTTTCGCAGTGATTTTTAACAGACAAATGCTGTTTTCAATAAAAATTTGTTTTCATGAAAATTTCTTAGGTTAACTATCAACAAAGTTAAAATATGTAGTGGGCAATGATAAGGCAAATAAATCAATTATGTTTGGTGCAGGGACATGCAAAGGAGTGGAAATAAAAAAACTGTACAGAACAAGTTTGGTAGATGCATGATACAGATGAAGTTGAATTTGAGCAAACTGAAAAAAATTAGTAGTTGTAAGATATTACTTGGGGTTTCATTAACAATTATGGTACTGAGGTTTTCCCTGGGAAAATGACCTGGATACCAGACTATTTCTAAAAGCTTTCCATATTTTGCCAGTTTCCTGAAACACCTGTAATTAAAAACCAAGCAAGTATTTCAGTTAATAAATCTAGTATTTCTCTTCATAGTTTTTGTATATAAATGTATGAAATTTAAAGAGGAAAATATTTTCATCTGGTATCCAACAGAACCCCGCTCAGTATTTGTACAGAGGCTGGTTTCTACTCTGGAAGACTTCTTTACAGATACGTAGGCTAGGGTTGAAAAGCGGTAATGATCTGAATAGCCAACCAACTTGAAATTATTTAACTCTGGGCATGATTTTGAAAATATAACTATTGCATTAGTTTTTTAAACCAGTATCATTAAATAAAAACAAATTTGAAGTGTTTCTGCATTGAACAAAATCGTTTGCTTAAATTATGTTTTTTGTGTTACTGATATTTTTTAGTTCAATGCCTGTTGTATTATGTAGAGTTGTGTTGCAATCAGAAAACCCAAGCGACATGCACACAAAGTGTCACAATGTGGCAGCAAGTGACAATGAGATCACGTGCTATGATTATTCTATTATTGCTTGTTTGCACCACTTACATGTATGTGCTATTCTTCGTGCACACCCCGTTCGTGGTGAATTGCCTGTATTCAACACCACACCAACCAGCAGGTTGCAACAGTTGAAAACCTGATCAAGACTTAGCTTCAATTAAATTTTGCTTTTTAAAAAAGTGCAATTAGGTGGTGTGGACCCCATGAAGTTTCAGCTTAGTCTAGTAATTCCCAACATTATGTGCACTCCCCACAGTNGAGCATTTTGAGATTGAGTTCTAATGTTGAAAAAAAAACAGTTCATCTGGAGTCAAATGGTTCACTGGTCTAGACCAGTGGTTCTCAACCTTTTTTGGCCCATGAACCATCTTTTGAAAAAAGAACTTTGATGGACCACAGCTATGCGGACACCTCATGAACAAATAGTTGAAACTGTATTACACATAGGTTAGTGCACTCAAGGATGTGTTCAATCTTAGTCTTGGAACACTTTGTGGACTACTAGAAATTCCAGGTAGACCAGCAGTGGTCCACTTGGACCATGTTGATAATCACTGGTCTAGACTGTATATAGTGTTACATATTGCATAACATCACATTTTTATGTAAAGTTTTTTTCTCTAGGTAATTGCTTTGTTCTCTTAGTAATTCTCTGTACAGACAAACAAGAAACATTAGAAGACTAACTTGTAAATAATCAACTATATTCCACACACTGCCACTTAAACATGTTTCAAAACCTTCGCTAACTTTTGGGGATTTATAATATTTTTTGTACAGTGTTGTTTTGATAGTTAAATTCAATTTTGCCATGTTTCATGATCCTTACTAGGGAATAGGGATGTGCATTATGGAACATTTAGAAGTTCTGGAATCTTTATTTTGAATCCTATTCCAGAATAACCTGTCATATATGAATATCAGCATATCGACTATTCATTTATGAATAGTTTGTTTAAAAAACAGAAAAACATATCTACAGAAACTTCTATTGCTTGTTGTTGAGGTGCTTTTGCAAATTTCCTGTGCTATGATGATAGCTAAAATCCAAATGCCGGTGGCAGCATACCTGAACTCTGATTAGGTTGGGATAAATGTTTGCAAATGAACAAATTTTAGCCCCTGGCATAGCCTATTAGCCTAATTCTTTCTATCTACTCAGGTTATTACCAATATGATTCCAAGCTCACTAGTTACACCCACACATGAGCATTGAACAGTAAAGGGCAATCTGCACTAAGGACAAGCCAAGAGTTGCCAAGGGCAATCCTTTGTTTGTTTTATTGTGTCCAGAAGTAGCCAAGCCATGTATGGCACCGCATTACCCGACACAATAACACCAACAAAAGATTGTGCCTGGCAACTCTTGCCACGTCCTCAGTGTAGTTTAACCTTAACACCTTGACGACCGGTCTACGAATATATCATACCTGGAAATCGGCCTAAAATCAGCAGTTTTCAGTTGCCTTACCAACGCCATAGCTCCTATGCTGATTTCACTAGAGAGCTGTTCAAACCCTCAAAAGATTCGGCAAGTCTTCCAGTCTGCACTCTAACAAAATTTTTTGGTTGAGGATTGCAGATTTTTTTGTGAGTGACGTCGTAAGTAAAGTAGTTTTTGCGCCATTTTGGTTCATGTTACCTGGCCTAGATCCGAACTGCTAAGCCAAAATGTTTCGCTAAAGTTTTCATTGGAAACTAGGCTCGAGTCTGACTCTTTTGACCCTTTGATCTACTTTCTAGTGTTTCTGGTTCAAAAGTTATGATCTAAAATAAAAAATTTTGTTTAATTAACTAATTAATCTAATATTTTGTTTCTTTTATATAATAACCTTTGAACCCGAAACCCCAGCAGGTCATCCAAAGTATCAAAAGACTCAGATTGTAGCTTAGTTTCCAATAAAAACTTCAGTGAAATACTATCATCTAATGGTTTGGACCCAGGGCCAGGTGAAGTGGGCCAAGGTTCCCTAAGTCTTCCATTTATGACATTACTCTGAAAAATTCCACACCCCCAACCAAAAAAATTTTTTTTAAGTGCAGGCTAGAAGACTTGCCGAGTCTTTTGAGCCTTTGAACATCTCTCTACCGCTTTTGGTGCCAGAGTTACGCTTGCGGAAAGCCATGTGCGATCTGTTTTTTTTTTTAGTGCGAAATCATCAGTCATTACTGGACGCCAAAGTGTTAAAACCACCTAACTACCGAACTCAGAAGCACACCACATGTGTGAGTGGTTCCAATTCTGCAATCTGAGAAAAAAGAAGCAACAAAACAAGAGCAAAATGAGCTGATCGCACATAATTTTAGAGTGCCATCAATGATTACACGACCTGTTAATTAGCTCATTGCGCCAGTACACAGTGCTGTGAGGTTGTTGATTGTTTCTTTCTTTCACCTACTTAGGAGCACAGAGTGCCACTACAAAATAACTGCAAAACTTGTTGAAACCACTTGTTTTGCCAACTACGCGATTTTACCTGTTAATTTAATCCAAATTTATTGCAAATGTAAATATAGAGAAAAACTCTAATTTTTGGATTTGAACACTGCGGATTCGAATCAGTAGGATTTGATATTCATTATATGCATTCCTAATCCTTACTATGCAAGGAATTTTAAGGGAACACATTCACATACTTCCTGCCTATGCTGGCAGAAGCACAAAGCAAACAGTGCTTGAAAGATGAGGAAAATTTGGTGTTTGATGTAGAATGTTACAGGATAAATGCACAGGTTTGCAGGGTGAACCAGTTCTGTTTGTAGGGTGCTGTGTAGTGAGAAAAGAAACAAGTAATCTAAATTTTGAAAAGTTAAGAGAAATCCAAATTAAAGCCTTTCCTGTTGTTGATTGTTACTCTTGAGTTTACAATGTCTCAGTTAGAAATCATGTTTACACAAAAAGTTACCTGTAACTTCTTTTTATATTACATTGTATGGTACAAATATAATTTCAAGCGTTGTATGATTACAATGTAAATGCTGTACTTTCTATGAGAAAACCTTGGTTTTGTGCTTAATTTAAGGCAGTACCATATCATTGTTCTGGTTTTGAATATTGTTATGAAACAATTTTGACAATTTGTAATTTTAAGTATTGTGTTCTGTGGTCTTTACTATAAGATTATTAGCTGTCTGTAACATAGTAGCCACATCAGCTTCAATGCCTGCTGGAGATAAAATCTACGAATGGCAAAATCCGTGAATGTAGTGGTGGACGATGGTTAGTTTTTCATGTTTTCATTGAAACATTGTCTTAGTTCAACAAGGTTAAAGTTTATTAGTTCAAATGAAAAGTTCAAGGACTCTTTCTATCATTGATTCAATTATATAGAAGGATCTTAAAGTTCAGGCTGAGCAGATATGCTGCAGCTTCATCAGTGATTTTTTTTCAACAAACTATAACTAAGTGAAAACACATTTATGCATGTCGTCCTCAGATGTGACCTTAGTGATCCAATGAAAAATCCGTATGTGAGTTCTTGCCAATAATTTCAATCACCATACCATGCTTACACAAAAAAATAATGATGCTTTTTCTCTAATTTGTGTGTTTAGTTTGGTCCTGAAATGTTTGCCTTGTGTTTTGTATCAAGACCCACCTAAAATACAAAGGCTAATCCAGTAAAATGTATTCAAGTTGTTACATGTATAAGAAAAACACTGAGTTGGTGAAGAGATATGTAAATGAAAATTTCTGAAAAAGTTTTCGTATTCTTTACCAACTTGCAGTCTTGCATATATTTTGACAAGGGTTTTGCTATTTCATGAAAAAGTTGTTTACCCAGGTCTTAGTCAAAAACAAGGTATCCTCCACAAATTGTTTAGCAATTACTGACAACTTTAGTAGTAAATAATTCATTAAGGAATCTTAGTGTTTCACGAAAAGGTTATATACAGCAGTCTAAGTCAAAAATGATGCAAGCTCTAACTTGTTTACCCAATACATTCTTTCAAAAGCATGACACTTTTGCTCCAATGAGTACCAGTATACTTTCTTGAAAATCAGGGCGTTATGTCAAAATTTTGCATTGATGGCATGTGGATATTGGCATGTTAGCCGACATAGCTGGTTCATTAGGATTATATCAGTTCTTTACTACCTTGCTGCTGGACTAACCTCATCTGTAATCTAAATACTAGTAGGTTACCCTCTGAGCTTTTTTTCAACTAAAAAGCCTACTGCTTCTTCGTATGCATATGCTTTTATTCCTCGGTTTTTCCTGCTAGGAAACCATATGTTGTTGCAACTGCAGTTTTTTCCTTCAGTAAGCTGAGGAGCTTTTGCCACGATAAAAATAGCTGCTTTAGCTTTAATTATTACGAGTTGAAAATATAAGACCTAGCCTGCAGAAAATTGCAAAGAAATTTGGGTGAAATCAGAGCGTAAGTATGATATTGTTTGAGAAGTAGTGGTAGATCCCGCTTTATTTGACGGCTAGTTTTTTCGCCACTCAAGGTTCGTTGCGTCAGCTCAGCTGCATCGCTTCCTTCCCCTTTTTCCTATCTGCTGAACCAGCTTGATGTTGTGCCATTATCTTCTCCACTGTGGCCAGGTGCTGGTGTTGTGTGAGGCGTAGAAATATGGCCAGTGTTTTCGGAGTTCCAATTGTACCTGAAGTCAAAAAAACAGATGAACCTCAAGTTGAACAAGCGTGCAAAGATAGTGTAGACGATGCTCATCAGATTGTAAGAAGTTTGCTACTAATTACTGTTTTTGCATGATGGGACTTTAATTATAGTGGATTTGTTAGCTTGTCATTGTTTCACTTCATGCAGATTAAAGTAGAAGAACCTACCAAGGTTGAACTGCAGATCGCCAAACATGTTCGATTTAAGACTCCGAAAAAGTCAACTGTTATGAACAAAGAGGCGGTTGATTATTTTGTAGGTCGGATGATATGAAAAATTATTTCTTCTTTGAGTAAACATGGCTGTCTGTTGCTTGAGATTACCAGTTTTGTTTACAGTGGTCGGTTAGTAAATCATCATCAACTTGAAACGTTTTCTAAACTGTCTAATGAATTTAATCACCGCTTTGCCTGTCCCGACAGTACGTTTGACTGAAACCTTAACGACAATCTAGTAAAAGATTTTAGCTCAAGCTGTTTCGCTTTCGTGTACAGCAATCTCCTACGTGCTGATGTTTCGTCCTTTCTTCTTGTTGTAGGTTCCAAAGCCGTGGATACACTGATGAGTTCAAAATGGGCCAAGTCAAACAAGAAGCAAGATCCGATCTTCACTTGCAGAGAAGATGCGGTCGTTTTCATGGAAAAGTGAGAGTTGCCAGTTGTGTTTCTTACTTGTGCTGACTTAACATGCTATGTAGGATTATGTCAACTGTATGTGACATTTCTTGCCGATGAAACGTGCTTGCTATACAGGGCGTGTTTAAGCGTTTTTTGATTATTATAATTCCTGTCCCGTTAAGTTGTCTTGTTACGCCACACCAAGGTAAACGCACAGAACTAAGCGCAATGCTGCAACGCACCTATGATCACGGGCTGGCACTTCGTTTGAATATGTGGCTTGTTCGATTTTTTTTAAACTGCCGAATAGAAAGTGATGGAGTTCTGGCCTTACTTGATGCGAAATTAAACCGTAATCTCACCCGTGGTTTGGACTGTTCCGTGTATATCTACAAAACCAACGCCCACAGACAGATAAACAGATGCTTTAACTTTTGCTCTGAGCATCCTTTGAAACACAAACACGTGGCTGTGAAGGCATTGCTATCTAAAGCGGCACGATTAACTTCGAATGAAAGCAGCCATAAAGAAGCGCATTCAACAACCCCTCAGCCACAACGGCTATCCCGCCGCATTAGCAAGTTCACGATAACATTCTACCAATGCTGAGAAACTGTTAGAGACCCGAGCTTCTGGTATTGCCGTATTGTCGCGGATCAACCAAAAAACTTCAAACATGCCTGAAAGACCGTAAATCAGGTCGCTTTCAAAATCCACGACTACAATCAACTGTATTACAAGAAATGAAAAAGGTCCCATCCGCATTTTTGATCGCCAAAGCGCTGTTAACTTCGTACCTTGTAGCGATTACGATCAAAATCATATTGGTAAAAGAAAAGGCTCTTTCAACTCAAGGAAAAAGCATGTCGACTGCATTAAAAGTGTTCATGCAGAAATAAGTACTCTAGCGAAACATGCATCGGAGTTAAACCCATTGCGTTAGAAAATGATTTTACCAAACAACGCTGTACCGAATCGTTTTTTTAGCAATTCGACACCCAGCATTATTAATGAGAGATCGTCGGATCTCTTTTGTAGTGTACAAAGCAGCGTTTAGCTATGGATGACTTAATAGTGGATCGAGTATAGTTCACTTCGTTTTTCACTTGGGTGTTGCTAACAAGCTTCTACCGCTCATACTCTAGCCGCACACTTTATTTGTTGCATCCCTTGCCTTCTTTTGGTGTTTATCTCTATGTTATAGCAATTGCGCTCTTGCTGTGTTTGATGGCTTCCACTACTTAGCTTTTTCGTACGATTCGCCCTGATGAAAGCCTGCTGTCAGCTGGCTTTTACGTTGTCGTGTTTTTTTGCGTTTTCCAACATTTAAGTATCAGATTTTATTAACCGAATTGTTTGCTTCTTTTAAACATTCGCAGACTGTTAATGAGCAAAATGTTCTACCGAGTCAAAAAGGAATTAAAGCAAAGCAAGGACGGGGTAAGTTGTACTGCGATATGTTTATGGATTTAATCTGGGTAGTTACTGTATGCTCTCATGCGACCTGGTACTGTGAGGAAGTCATCTCTTGCGCTTTTCACGAAGCTTGACATGCAGACGGGTCGCTATAAAACCCATTGTTCGTTATATTTCATGTGTTTTTGTAAAGTTGGGAAACGGTAGAACTACTCTATGTAAGCTTTATGCAGTTACGTGGCAACTTCACGCGCCTGGCTGCAGTAAGTTTATTGCCCGAATTATGTGCCGAGAACAATGGACGTCGGAAAGATTTTTTCCAGGGCGGGAAGGCATAGTGGATTTTTCCAGAGGTAGTCAAAACGGGCCAAAAATGGTGAAATTTCATTTTTTTCCAGTCGAAACTAAGAAAACAATCTCTTTTGCTGAAAATTTAATAGGAAAATGTCAAATTTTAAAATCCGTGGGGGTGGCTTGCCCCCTTTTCCGATGAGTATGCCGAGAACATAACCTTAAAATGACCACAACACGTTTTGCTGGAAAGATTTGGGTGATTTTCGCTGATTCTGTTCGACCCTGCGTTTATCTGATCAAGGTCAAGGAACCAGTTTGAAAATCCGCTTCAAACATTTCCTGTGGCTTGTAGCTTTTAACGCCGGTTGAGCTTCCGCGAAAGAGTTTTATTTTGTTCAGCTTCTGGTTTTGTTACAACAGTCATTCTCACTCCCTAAGTATCGACTTGCGGTTGCGGATGTACGCACATAGGGAAGTCGTAGCGTCTTCATCAGCTTATGTTGGCAGACTTCAGCTTTGTAGCGTCGCAACTTCCCATCGCTGACATTTTGCCTGCCGGTTAGCGTTGACGTGCAAAACTCTTAACCTGTAAACAGAAACCGCAAGATGTGTCTCATGAGCTATGGATTTGTTGCGACACTTTCAGCTACCCCTAATCTGCGCGTGGTGTTAAATGTCGTAGTGCGTGTAATCTGGCATTTAAAAAAGCCTTTCTGTTGAATGAATTTGTCGCTTTTTCGTAGCGTTTCAAAAACATCTGAACAAAACAACGATCTGTGTTGCAAGAAATCAGGCTTCCAGCATAATGACGGCTGCACCTACGTTGTTTGGTTTTGAAAAGTGTTGCTGACCAAAACTCCTTGATTTTAGCGCACCACACATACTTCAAACTTGGAATCACCTAAACCTTTTCAAAATTGGAAATCGCGATCATTGCGGTTGCATGAAACCTTCTTCACGCTTTGTGCAGCTTCAGAATAAGAAAGCAGTCAGCACACCGCCCCATTATCGCTAAAAATAAACTAATAAAATCGCGGCTGATTGTTTCAGGTAATTTGTCCCCAATCAGGTTAATCTAACACGTTGATATCAACACCAAAACGTTGGATATAACCACAGTAAATTTCATTGGTGATTAACTCCGAAGTTCCTAATCGTGTGAGCAACCTTGCTCACAGAAAGCTATTAAAGAGAATGCCGATGAAGACACTGGCAAATCAAAAGCGCGGAAACGGAAAGAAAAAGGGAAAGAGGCCAAAGCTTCGGAGAAAGAAGTCGAAAAGGCCGAGGAAGACGATGACGCTGAGAAGAAATCTGACACGAAGGTACGAGTTCTAACACAAACGTGAATATTGTTTTGATTACTGACGTAACCATCGTTCACCCGCGTGTGGTGCCTCTGCTCTCCCTCACGTAGGATCTTCTCAAGAATGGCAGGAGGGGCACGCGATTGTCCATTTCTTGTGACCTGTGATTCGTATGTTGAATTATCATCTACGGTTGTGTGATGAGAACAAGCATTCTCAAGTGTTGTTTTGCGATTAGTGTTAATTTGAATGAAGTAAAGAAATGTCTGCCCAGCCCATGTCACTGATTGAGTGACAATGTGACAAGGTTTAATCAATGTTGACATTCCATCGATCGCTTCATTGCTTCTTAAACAAGCGAATCACTACGAATTAAAATAGCACATGAAACATTTTTTAGCCAAACGCGAAATTTATCGGTATTCGATGTGTTCCGAAATTATGTGAAGCCGGAAAAGCTGACAATCTCACCGAAGGTTACAGAGGTCCGTATTATGCGACAATTACGTATTTTTTAATATCTTTCAAAGCTTCCCGAGCAGTATTCTTCTGTCTGCACACGTCGATGAGGTACTACCTTAAGTTCGCATGTTGCAGAAAAGGGCTGATCCACTGCAGTTGCTTATTGTAACGACAGTGCCGGACGTCGTCCTTCCCAAGCTCAGTCACATAATTTACTGTTAGTCAGTGTTTGCATCTTCGTTGCAACCAACTACGGAGAAGTGTTGCATTGTACGTCCAATTTTCTGACTCACTTCAAACAGTGAACCGGAAAAAGTTAATTGAATGGAGGGTGTTTGTTGCGAAACTTTATTTACAGCGCCACGACAAAAGCGGTTATCATTTATTAAAACAAGAAAGAATGTAAACGATGTCAACAGGACTCATAAGCAGCCCAAACTTTTGGGAGGGGCCCAAATGTTTTGACTTTAAACTAGTAACAGTATTTTGTTTGGGACGCTGCCTCTCAAAGCACGAAACGACAAAATCTACAAGAAATTTGGAGGACCATGGACCCCTTGCCCACCTGGCTACATCTATGCATTAGTCTAAGCTTCGCGTGCGCTTAAGCTGTTCGACTTCTTTTTGCAGGAAGGTGGCGACAAAAAGAAAAAGCGTCGCTATAAGCTGGAAGTGCACGAAGAGCAGGTCTTCCTGGATTCGAATGAAGGATACATTTGGATTTACGACCCAGTCCACCCGCGCACCTGGTTTCTCGGTAAATAAACTTTGGAACACTTACGCCGGTCGTTAGAAAACCTTTGAAGTGATGTTTGTGGGCAAAATATTCGTGAGCCTGTAACGGCGATTAGAGAGCCACGTTGCACCGCTTGGTTTGCGCTTGCTGACTGAATTGTCCAAGACATAGAATGAAGTAACGAACCACAGAATTCGATTAAGTGCTCTGTGCAAGCAGTTGATTTGCGTGTGTTGACTGGTTCAGTTACTACGTGTGCATTATCTGTACCAGTCGATTTTAGCCTTCAACGTTTAGTCGTGTTGAAAATACCGAGGACCACGGCTGCCAGCTTCACCAGCGGAGGGATTCAAAAATCCCAGTACCCTGTGTCTGGTTGTGTGCAACATTCATCAACTGACAAATGAGGTCTGGCATGGACTAGCAACAACAACCGGACATCACTTGCATTTTGTGTTTTGGTGTTCAAGTTGAATACGTTTCTGTTCAGTTTTTATCAGAATATTTGTTACCGTTCAGCGAATTTTATCCTAGAAAAAAAAAACGTTTTCGCAGGTGGAGTCATCCTGCTTGGCGTCATTGCCGCCACTCTTTTTCCAATATGGCCGCCTTTCGTGCGAGTGGGTGTCTACTATTTATCTATCGTGGGCGGAGTATTTATTGGATCGATCTTTGCCATCGCTATGGGTAAGTGTCGTGTTTGGGGTTTGTGCCATCAAACTGTTGTTGCACACGCTTCGCTATGTGTTATTGCCCCGCGAAATACACGCCAGGCAGCACTTAGCAAATTTCCGTCCTTCCAGGTATTTATTTCGCGATTACACGCATGTCGGACGTATGCGCCAAGTTTCAGGGTAAGTTGCCACCTGGACTGAGCGCCGTGACAATCGAATGTTGTGTCTGTTTCCAACGCAGTCGCTATTACGATACACGACAAGTGGCCTTGTACATCTTGTTTTGTTTTTCGCCGTGCTTATGTTAAAAAGCAAATAACTGTCTTTGAAGGTCAGTAAAACGCTTGGCGTATGAATACACCGAGGACGTGTGAAAAAACTTTGTGAATGCGATAAAACGTCGTTATTTAATATTTGTCACGGAAATTTCCGTTTGTTAACCGATTGTGTGAAGAACGGGTGTAACGGGGCGGGAACGCGTGGGAACGCCGCTCCCACGCGTTTTTCATGTTTTGCTGTAAATTGAGTTTGAAGCTGTTTAAAAATGGCTAGTTTTTGGGTGCGTTCCCACACCTCTTTTGTTAGCACTACATCCCTGGTGAAGAACGAGTGGCATTGGTCATTTACAGCGACGACATGTGACATTTAGGGCGCGCGCATATCTCAACGCACGACTTGAACCAGCAGCTGCTGTACACCGATTCATTTGCGTGGTACGAAGTGAAATCTTTGATCGGTTGATCTTTCATGTTGTGAGGAACACTGAACTAATTGCATCCGAAGCTATTGCCACAAAATGGTTTCAAGACGTGGTCAACAATTACTTTTTTTGCCTTGCCAAAACTTTGATTGTACCAACGGAGAGTCGGGGATTTCAAGGTTGCTCTCGTACTAAAACTTTGATTTTTGGGTGACGACACGATCACGTCAGCTCTGACCAGTGTAGGTCGGAGGTGCTGGCAGACACCACATAAGGAAAAGTTAAGTTCGGTGATGAAACACAACCAACATCCGGGGTTCGAGCCGATTACAAGTTCGTTGTCAACCGAACTGGAAAACATTTTTTACCTGCTACACAGTTTTACCGTGAAAGCGTGAAAATCAGGAACGAACAGTGTGCCCCTCCTGTCAAAAACAGTTCCAGCTAAACAGCAATTGTAAGATCTTGCTTACTCTCTGTGAAAGAGATTAAACGTCGTTTACAAAACAATGGATACTGTTTTTTCTTTTCAAAAAACGACCAAACCTTGCGAACAACTCCTGCGCTTAACTAGAATTTTAATGACCATGCGTTGAATGTTCGTGTACTTTGGACAAAACCCGGGGAGTTCGTTAAAAGCAACCTTTTGCTTTTAATTATACGTTCGACGGTCTTGTAGTCTTTTCTCAATTTCAAAAATTTCTTGTTCGCAGTACGGTCTTGCGTTTTTGCAATAATATGGGTCGTCACGCTTGGCCGACACCACTGCTGGTTCTTGCCAAACTTACTGGCCGACGTCGGGTTTTTCGAGTCGTTCAAACCTGTGTACACACATGACTACTACCCGCCTGGCGAAAAGAAAAAGGCTGATGGTAAAAAAGGCGGTAAGTCTATGTTCTTTGTTTATATCGCTGCTGTGGTTTACTGAGTTTTGACGAAAAGCCAGAAATTCGGTATTTCTGCGTTCGCCTTTTGAACGTCTCACGGAGGCGCCAGGCAAGCACGCATTTTGAATTTGAAAGAAACAAAAAAACGCCATGCGTCGATAACGAATTTGCCAAAAAAAGTCCGCTGTTCAGTACAGGTGTAGATGTGTCTCGTTCGCATGGTAAATGAACGCTGCACCGACTTTTGAAAGCTGTAAACCTGCCATCGTTAATATCAGGTTGCTCAACAGGGACTTGTTTATAAAGTAGTATGTAACTGCAGCTAATACTTACATAAAAATGGATTTTTTTTTTGGCAAGCTCTTTAAACTTGATATTTTGTGACTTTACAGTAGTGTGTGTGGATGATCATAGGTACCTCAGCACAATTGCTTGCTTAGAAAAAAATCCCTACAGTTTTAAACAAACAAGTGCAATTGTCTCTGAAGCAAGATAACCGTTAAAGCTGATGTTCGGTTTTCGTAGTTACCTTAGAAGAGTCAAGGGGAGAGTTCGTGAGCAAACCCGTAGCTTCAAGAAAAGCTGCCTGTAGCAGAAACCTCAACAATCCGTCCCGAGTGTTGCTGTCATGCCTTAATTGCCGATTTGTTTTGGCGGATTTCTTAACATAATGAAAGGACTGTGGTCGCCGAGTTCTATTTTTGGTCACTCTCTATATCAGGGGTCACCAACGCGGTGTCCGCGAGCACCAGGTCGCCCGCAAGGACCAAGTAGGTTGCCCGCGGACCTGTTCTAAAAATAACATTAGCCTGATCAATGTCTTCACATTAACGAATATAAATACTAAAATAGTTGAAGGTAAAATGAGCAAAATTTATATTTCAGAAGTGTGTATCGCATTACTCGGTACACAAGAAGTAGCTCGCAGTTTCAAATAGGTTGGTGCCGCCTGCTCTATATCTTGTTTTCCTCCACCCGGGATCAACCCGCGACCTTGTTACAGGCAAGAAATCCACTCCCGCTGTGGAAGCGACAACGGACGGCGGGGCGGGCGACGGCCTGGCGAACAGCAACGTCGAAACTGGCGACGACGACGATGGCGACGGCGAAAAAGAAGCCGCGAGCGGGGAAGACATCGCGCACGTGGAAAACGCCGACGGTGGAGATCAGATATCCCGGCCCAGTAGCGACCAGTGCTCTGATGACGAGTCGGAAGACGACGCCGCCGTTACGAACACCGAAGAGCAGTCGTCGAGCGATTATGAGGTCATAAACACCAAGGAGAGCCAATCCGCCACCTAGACACCCTGGCTTTGTTTAACGTAGTGTTGCTGGAGACATCCCGTTGCCGCTGATAGTGTAGTTAATATATTTCTCTGTTGTTCAGTGCATCGAACGTATATGTGGTTTGTCCAGAGTGCCCACTGCCTTCGCCGTAAACGTCCCAGTTAAGGTTGTCGCGTTTCTCAGGTCTTACCGTTTGATACATCAGCTTGTCCACTAAACGCAAAAGCGCTTGTCTGGGCGTTCCTGGTGATGCGGTGTTCTTGGTGACGTTGCAGGTTTCCTTACCATTGGGTCAAGCCAGTAATAGCGACAGCCTCGAAACGAAAGCAGGCTTTTCTTTCTGATCTAACAGACAGTATGTGTCAAAATGATGCCTTTCCTGTTTCGGCAAGACCTGAAGAACGCTGCCATAGAACATTCCCACAGTTGTTTCGCGTGTAACGCTAGTACAGTATTAAGCCTGTTTAGCTCTAGCTGCTGAAATTCAATTTTCGTCTTACATGCGAAGCTTTTGTCAACTGCTGCTGCGCTGTAGTATTCTCTGGGTTTTGGGACACAACTCGAGAACAATTAAAAATCCTCTTGGCCGGAGATCACGTGGCTGTTTTGTGCAATTATTAAAAGGATATGTGAATTGGTTTGTTAGAGCTTCGGACCACCGTGTGGCGCTGGTTCTCAACCGACCTGCTGCTGAAACACTTCCCGGGCGTGTGTTCAGTTGGTGCGTTGCGTGACTTCGTTCATTTCGCGCTTTTTCTTTCACGAAGAGATGAATAAAACCGAGGGACTGCTTGCACACAGGCTGTGCTCTTCGCATAATGCCAAGTTCGTGTATGGAGGGAAAATAAAATCGTTTGGTATTTTGTGGAGGCCACCAAGAAATTGTTGTTGGTGCTTTTCAACCTGAAGTGTCTGCGACGAACCAGAGCTGACCTGAGTTTGGTAGGCCGATTATTGAGGAAAATATTTTCTGGCGAATTTTACCAGCGAAATGGAAAATAACAACTCGTCGGCACTAGTTTCCTAAAGAAAATCTAATAATTTTTCCTAGCAACTTGTTCCAACGTTTTACGTGGCACGGTAACCTAGTAACGCTTTTTCGAATCATACAAAAATATCTCACTGCTGACAAGCATCACCGCTTTCTCTGAAAGTTTTCGAAAAGAAAACTTCGCAAACATGTTTTTGTGTTTTACAGTCGGTGTGTAAAATAAAATGGTTCCATTTTGACCTTGTTCGCGTTTGCATAATTCCGATTCACTTCAAGGTAGGGACGTAGTTTGAACACGAGACAAATTGAAGTTGCGCCACATTTTCAACAAACTACAAGCAAGCATCTATAAACGTGGGCAACACAAGTAATGCTGGTCGCAGCTGTGTGAACCTTCACTCTGTTAGTCCACCATTAACATTGCTAACCTGCGTTTTGATCGGCTTCCTTCCAAAACAGATCACGTTCATAACAGATCTGTTGTGAACGTAACTGCATGGGTCTGTTTTGAGCGGACGCCGTTTTGATCTATCCGTAATGAATTTGGTGCGAATACTGAAATTCTTGAAACGCGGAATTTGGTTTATAACTGCCATAACAACACGGTACAGCAGCAGGCTTATGGTGTGTGGGTAACAGCAAAAGTGCGCGTGACCAAGTTTGTAATTTTTAGTAGTAAAGTGAAGTTGCTTGACTTTACCATAAAAATATTTTTCCTTGATGAAACAGGCACGTCGATCCCATCCAGAAGCGAGTAAGTTGATGCCGCTCATTTTCCAAATGATCACGTCGCTTCGCGTAACCTTAACCCTTTTTTTCCTGACTTCTCGTGCTGTAAATGTTTAGCTTATCTGGCGTTCAGGGCCGGACACATGGGTCATGATCCCCCAACTGAAATGAATTGCAAAATTTTTCCGTTTCTTCATTTTCAAGACAGTGGAGGGCGCTGTGTAGCAAACTGTCACGTTCACACAAAGTTACGTCACCACAGCACGCCTGCCACCGAAGCCGACGTGATGGGTTGAACTATCGTCACAAAGATCCATGTAGAGGCGTGGTGTCCCCGTTCCAGTTAAAATATCCTGCGCAGTGCAAGCTTTCAATGTCGTCGCATTGTCGACCTGTAACGTCCCACAGATTCTTGCTTGATACAAGGCCTTGAGTCGTTTCTGCGATTCGTCAATCCATTAAACTATGAGCAATGGCCCACAAGATGGGTCACGGGAAGTCCGCTCGGTAAACCGAAATAACAATCTTTGTAAATTATAAGGTAAGTAGGTAGTTGGTATTGCATTCTTTTTAGGTGATTTTCTCATGGGCGACGTAAGTATTTTTCGAGATGGGGGGGCAATAGTATATTTTTCCAGAGTGGAGCCAAAAGCGGTGAAGTTTTATTTTGCCCGCTCGAAATTAAGAAAACAACCTTTTTTGCCAAAAATGTATTAGGAAAATGTCAAATTTTGAAATCCAGGGAGGTCTTGCCTCCTTTCCGACGCCCGTGGATGCTGTTAGCTTAACTGCTTATAGGTTTCAATTAATTATACTTCATGCGCTTCGCAGAGCTGATGATGCCTAGCCTACTCAAACACTCAGTAGGCGACATCAGAACCGGTTTTAAGTGGTTTGCCGCCCCCAACCTAGGCTTATGGGGCCCCCAGTACACAGTTTATTGCTTTTAGCATATATTATTTATATCAACAGAAATGTTGATTTATTTTAACAAATGTTTATAAAAGCATGTTTCAATGAATATGTATACCGATGACATAAGATTGGCTGTCTCATGTCCAAAGTAATAAATCGCTAGATCTAAAGAACTTACTGCGTGTTTGCCACCAAGCATTCTTCAACCAAATTTTTTGCTCAAAATTTTTAGTGTGAATTTAATAGGAAAACATCCTACCGTTTCGGTCTATCGTATGACAAGTCATTTTCCAAGGAAAAAAAAATTGGTACGAATTAGAAATCAACAGCAATAATACTTAAAGCTACAGAGGCGTAACGAGAAGGGGCAAGGGGGACACAATCCCCCAGGCGCCGAATCACTGCGGGAGCACCGAAAAGTCCCAAAAATATCACAAGTACTTCCAAACTACATTTGCTTCCGAAAGACCTCAGGCCTGAACATGGGGGCGGCAAACTTGCATTTTGCCCCGGGTGCCATCTAACCTCGTTGCGTCTCTGCCACTCATAAATGAAAAAGGCGTTTTTTAAAAACAGCGAATGAGACCAAAGAAAGAGTTCAAAATTTATAGCAGTACTGTGTATCCAACTGTAGAGGTAGTCATTTAAAATCGAACAGCCAAAAAACAGATTGAAACTACGAGAGCGTAAACTTAATTGAATGAATAATCAAATAAAATTTAATTGTACAAGCGCGGAAAGTGATCGCTAACTTTATTACTTAAAGGACAAATTTATCAGTTAACGTTAGGCCGTTTTCCTAAATTCACACCAGAAGATCGGGCAATTGCCCCCACAAAAAAAATTTCAAAAACATTTTGAAAGCGCCAATAANTTTTTTGTTGGGTGCAAAAACTAGTTACAATCATTTTCTCCCCGAAAATTTCAGCTGGTTGCGGCCCTGCGTGATGCCATGATTTTCAACTCTTGTAGCCAATATAACTGAACACTTTAGTTTCATTTACATCGCTCGGGAAATCCCAAAGCAAACAAATCTCTTTAAAGTTTTTCTCAATCGATGCAATCTCAAAATGTAAATAACTTCGATTACAACCTTAATTTAAAATTACAGGAGAAAAATGTTTCAGCTACCCTCAATAATATAATCATTCTTTTTCCAAACTTCTATTACCTCCATACCTCGTATTACCCTGTTCCAAATTCAAAATATGTCATATTTTCCCTTGTGTGAATGGTCTGAATATATTAATAGTACCAAAAAGGACAACTTTAAATAGTTTACGCACCCTATTTTCAACACTGACAATAGCACTTTTCGATGAATCTAGCAAAGACCCGTATTGTTGGAAGCTTATCTAATGTTCAGTGTGAAAGGGAAAATGGTATTTTGAGCTTACCACACTAGTTGCGCAAGAAACTGAATTACTGCACAAATAATACACAAAAAGAATTTGGACGCATGTCCCCTATTTTTAATTTCTGACGATAGATGAAGTGCACCCTGCATCACAGGATAAAGTATTTACCAAAATGACAGTGTATGCTCAAAAACCTACTCATTTCGAGTCTGATTGAAAGGTTTCAGGATTCTTTTTCAAGTGTAGTGTCGTAAGTTTCCCTATACGTAGATGAATTGAGATCAAAATATTTTTTCCAGTGACTTCACTGTATGAAGTGCATGACCTGTAAATAAAGAAGCAATTTACAAAGACTTTAGAGGCTCTGCGAGCAGCAGCTTACATTCCAGCATTTAATAGACACAAGTTGAAAGCTTGGTATTACTCCGCTGGTACTCTATTAAGGCAGTTTGTGTTTGCCAGTAAAATCATTTTGCGCTCAGAATGATCTTGTTTGAAATGAAGTTCATATTAGGATCTAAACCATATTTTCTCGAATACAATAATGATNGTTTAGCGTTTGTTTTAGGAAAATAAAAAATGTTTAATGTCANTAATGGAGCAATGACTTTATTCCGCTAATCGTGAAATGAACTGTTCAATAGCATCCAGTATATGAAATATTTAACATGACGAAATTATGTGACTCTTTGTCAGAAGTATGTGTGTTTGTGAAATACTCTACTAAATTTCGTTTAATCAGGGCTTTACTTCTTTGCCTATCCTTATCACCTAAGATGAATATGATTGGAAACAAATACATCACCGTTGTTTTTATTCTTCAAAACAAGATTTAAATATGCCACCATCGACATCAACATAGCAAATGCGGAAGTCAAAACAATAGCAAATATTTTAAAACTACTTGCAAATGAAAGGAGAGCAAATCAGCCAGCGTGCTTTAATGATCATTTGGAAAAGGCATTAAATTTCCTCGCCTTCATTTTATTTTTCGAAGGAAAGCAGTTTAAAAGAAAGTAGTAATTACAGACCAAAACATGCAACCGAAATTAAATGGCCAAGTTCAAAGTTGTGATGGAAACTTGTAGGGATAAATGCCACTCAAAAACCGTTTTATCGGTGATTTTTCAACTCCTGTCTAACACTTTCACAGAGCAAATAATTAAAAATTAGCGCAACGATTGTCATTGCCGAAGCTTTATACTGCACCATGACAGCACAAAGTGGTGAGAACAACCCAGGGGCTTTGCTTCAGCTGGTCAAAAATTACTCTTGGCTGATAGCGTGACCGAATCACATCGTAAACCTTACACCTGCGTAAGAAGAAACTAAGCAACTATAGTTACGCGCAAACTCTATGCAATCAATTTCTACAGTCCAATTTAATGAAGTACCTACTGAAAATCAAATACAGACATAAGAGAATATCATGAGGTTATAAACCTTAAATTTAACAGTAAAGATATGTGAAACATATATAACACATTACTGATGTCAAAAGAAAACCTTCCGTTTAACCTTTAACTTTAGGACGCATCTTTGATTAGGCCATTTTGGTATGTTGCTTTTGACCCCTGCCGTAGCGCAGTGCAAACGTGTCTTTGTGCATCGAAACTTTCTACCCAATCTTTAAATTTCACTGTTTTTAAGAGATACTTAGACGTTAAATAAGATGCGTTTTATCTCTTGCACAGTGAATATACAACCATTGAGTACTTTCACTCGTAAGCGTTTCCTTGCAGAATAATATGTTCTATTAGAATAAGATTTCAGGACTAAGGATGCATGCATTGACGTTAAACCGATATCCTTTTAAAAATTTTGCTGATTGATTCGAGTGTGTCACCTTTGCGGAGATTAATTACTTGAACAGCAGTTGCTAATATTTGTTTTGCAAAAACGGTCCAATTCACACCCCACAGCCCACAAGATATGCAGGCATCAGGCTACATAAAGTGATTTTTCGCTGAAAACCATACAAAAATGCTTTGACTGTTACTGACTTGGATAAACATTCACTTCCAAAACAAACGATTAGATGGCAATCTAAACACGGACTAGCGATGAAATAATCAGTGGAAAAAATGATAATTTGCTTTTAGTGAAATTTTTTTGGATAGGAAGAAACTCACAGAAATAAGAATTTTTTTAAATCCGCAATAAATTGTAAGCAAGTCAATATTTCAAGGTTCTGTAGATTTTAATGGCAAAAAAACAGTTTGCTTCCTTGCCTGGAGACCTGATGTAAAGTGTGTTTGTGCAAGGTCTTTTAACTGACACTTGCTTCCGCTACCCTTTTGTCGCAAACACCTCTGCGAGACATTGATGCGCTGATTCAAAACATACCGTGCGTCATAACATATTTTACCTGTAGCACGTATTATAGCCACGCCACTTACTGTACAGATCAACCAGAATCCAAGTTGGTGTGTTTTGTAGGTAGAATGCACGGGTTTGCGCAGATGAAGAGTTGATTGGCAAAAGTCAGGGAATCTCAAACTACCCAACGGTTCTTTGTGATATAGGTGATTAAAAACCTCACAGAGAATGCAAACCAATTAGTATGTACATTTCTCATATCTACTTTCTATATTTCTTTTTATTTTGGCACAAGGACAAGCTGCTACATAAAATCTACCGGAAAGAACGTGCAACGAACATCTTAACCTTCCATTCTGCGATTTTTGTTACCCACGGCAAAAAGTTTAACTAAAACATTAATTTCCGTTTTTTCTGTATTCGTAAGCACTTTTGGTATAAATATAATTTTATTCCAAACTTTTTATTCAAGGATGACAGAAGATTGCACTGGGGCAAATGGAAACTTGAGAGCTACCAAAAGAATGCGTTATGTGCGAACTGTTTATTACATTTTGGCTACTGTTCTACGGGTAGTTTGTGTTTCATTCAGGCAATTTTTTATTTTTTCCCGAATAGAAATAGTCTGGAAATAACAACCCCTGCCGACATGCTCAATTCTCCTGCAATTCCAGCTTCACATGTATGTTTAGTTTGAGACAGATTTACCGTTAAAGTATTCTGAAACACCACCGAAGCTAAATTAAGTCGCCTTCTTTTACTTGCATTTGAAATTTTAGACAAGGATAACCATTATCAGCTTGGTTTCGCTTTAAATGTGGGGTTCTGCCAATTAAATTTGTGGAAGAACTCGCTGCAGAACCCCCAGAGTGGCTGAGATTTTTCGACATTTCATTTTCTGCGTCTGCGTTGCAAATGAACTATAGCTACAAGTAGGCTAAGTTTTTTGTCAGCGTTTGCGTTGATATACGCCAGTCTGCATGGACAGTCAAGGTAGCCACAGGTACATGTCAATCTGGCTTAGACCCAGGCCCGCAGCCAGGTCTTAAGGTGCGGGGGACAAAATACATTTTTAGGGGGAAAAGTTTTTGTTTTTATGATATGTTTAAAACAAAATTTTCTGAGCACAACACAATTTGGAGGGAGCTTTCCCCGAATGTCCCTCGCGGCCATTGGCCTGCGCAGACCCACCCTGATGGCTAGTGGCACGCACTACTGCTCATTCTCCTGTCCAAGGCTGACTTCCCTTTTCAGCCTTTCCAATGCGCGAGTAACTTCCGATCGTGTGTGAGCACGATTGCTTGCTATTCGCTTTGCGCTCCTGAAATATGCTGACTGTGCCAGGTGTAACCAGTGGCGTACGCAGAAAATTTTATTGGGGGATTCGTTCAAGTGGCATACGGTGGTCATTTGTATTTGGTGTGCGCTGTTTGTGACGTCACAATTTGCTGTCATATTCATGTTTTCAAAGCAATGTTTTGGCGAAGTTTGTTGACGTAATGTGCATATTATTCGACACGCAAACCCCTTATTTTATGGGTCATTGCACCGAATACAAACTATCAGCGCTCTGAGTTAGAACATAGGAGGAAAATAAACTCAACGCTACGATGCAACAGTTCATAACTGCAAAAATATCAGTGCGCATTGAAACAAGGGAGTGAAACGCACATTTGCGCCAGAGCAAGTTACAATTGCAATATGAGGCTGCGGTAATGTCTTGTCGAATACGAGCAGTCCAGCATAGAACGTGTGCGGCTGGACTATAGCTGGCGCACACCCCGGTTTACAAGATCGAATCATGCTAAACTATACAAAACAATCAAAATGTGCATAAAATACGAAAAAACACTTTCGAAAAACTGTTTTTACTTGAAGATTTTCAAAATCCCTGTTCGTCCAGTATCTCATGCACAAAAGTTGAGTGTGAAGTGATTAAGTGCTCTCCACTTGGGAGATAAGCAAGGAATCTGTCATCAAAAATTTTTAATAGAAAATCGATTTCACACAAAATTACGCATCGTCAGTAAAGAGGAGTTACTTGACTACAGATATGTGCAAGTTTGAAATCGCAAAAAGGTAAAAGCAAGCCCAGTACGCTGATTCATTCCTTGAAACTTGCAGCAAACCTAGAGTTTTTAATTGTCCAGTCATTGGCGTTGTTGTTTGATTCCTCTTATGTATTATTACCCAGCCCTTTCCAGTGAAAGAATGCTCGACCACACCTTAAAAATTGTAAAAATTGTACGCTTACGATCTCGTTTAGGTCTATGCACTTTTAACCTCCCAATTCCACCAGGTCAGGTGTACAATGATCATTCTGCAATTTTTTCCTTGGATCTGTTTTTTTCTGTTTCATCTGGGGTTCTGGGGTTTTTATTTAAAATCTGGGCTTTTTATTCTGGTCAAATTTTAGAAATGCATGTTGTATTACTGTATTTTCCATTCAAAAATATAGTAGTTTCACAGGCGCAATGTGCAGAGTTAGTAGCCAGTACAGTAACGTGAGCTAGCCCTAGCCAAATTGTTTGAAATCTAATGTTTCACGGATGTAGCGCTAGGCATAGGTCAGCAGTCTAACTTATCGCTGATATGTCAATGGCTGCTTGTGCATGGTGTTGGAATGCTTTTTTGGTTGTGAAGATGCTGTGATTGAGAATCTGTAACGACGGGGGGGNCAAGGGGGACACCATTCCCGGGCGCCGAATGACTACGGGGGCGCCGAATGATTGTGGGGGCTCCAAGAAGTCCCAACAATGTCACAAGTGCTTCTTTCAATACAGTACATTTACTTTCGAAAGACCTCAGGTTCGAACATGGGGGCACCAAACTTGGTTCTTGGACCGGGCGCCATCTAACCTCGTTACGCCCCTGAATCTGTTCATTGCTTTACAAACATTGTGATAGGTATGAGTGTAAAATTTTGAATGGTAAATTAGAAGTCACATATTGCAAGGAATGCAATCATTGGGATGATAAAGGAAACTGTAAGACCTTGAATGTATCATGTACATGTTTCAATTTGTGCATTTAAGTGAAGCTAAAAGAAAACATTGAACGTTTTTCAGAAAAGATCTAACTAACATTTTATGCCACTGCATACATTTGATTTGCTGCTACAGTACTTGTAAATCGTCAGTATGTTTGAGAATAGACTTGAACTTAGGTAAAAATTTGATGCAAATAATGCATAGTACCTTAACTTCGTATGTTTCAAGTACCGGTTACGTTTATTTCAAGTTTGGTGTTAACTTTTTTTAAACATTTTGTACGTCTGATTTTTTAATCATTTTTTGTAGTTTTTTAAAGGTAAATTCTGGGGTTTTTCTTCATAACAGAGGGAAACACTGATGCGCTGTAGGACTC